>Ga0065711_1033140_pt1 | contig 26021 bp, 18 predicted proteins | sample Hoacrofraction12_FD_59098 | JGI IMG/M metagenome (GOLD analysis project Ga0065711, IMG submission 59098) | Hoatzin crop microbial communities from Cojedes, Venezuela - Epithelial fraction 12 v2 (version 2) | ecosystem: Host-associated > Birds > Digestive system > Esophagus > Crop | place... | reverse complement strand
GGCGGGAAGCGCCGCCTCACTGCTCCCCGGCCCGAAACGCGCTCCTGACGCTCCCCCTGCTGCTCCTGCTCCCCCTGCTGCTCCTCCCGCTCCCCTTGCTGCTCCTCCTGCTCCCCCTGCTTCTCCTGCTCCTCCTGCCCTCCCCGCCATTGCCACAAGCTGTGAAGGTGCAGCGGGAAGAGGAAAAAAAGCCCCTGGGGTTTTTCTTGCAGACCTTCCTCCCAGCGTTGTCAAAGCAGCTCACCCTGGGTCACCACTGGCTCGCAGCAAACTCACTTCAACCAAAGCTGGACCTCCCCACCAGCCTGACCCAGGTTCAGGCAACGAGTCAAAATCGCAACCGTTCAAACAAGGAAGACAATTTTCGCAATGAGGGTGGTGGAACACTGGGACAGGTTGCCTAGAGAGGTGGTGGATGCCCCATCCCTGGAAACATTCAAGGCCAGGTTGGACGGGGCTCTGAGCAGCCTGATCATCAAGTTGAAGATGTCCCTGTTCACTGCAGGGGGGCTGGGCGAGATGACCTCTAAAGGTCCCTTCCAACCCAAAGCATTCTCTATGAAATGGCACCGATAAACAAAGATCTCCTGCTGTCAACTGACAAGAGGACAGACAGCCATTTCTCTCCTCTTGAACACTCTGCAATATTTAAACACAACTTTAGAAAAACTGCTGTTGTTACACCTGAGACAGGCCTGGAGCGATGCTCTGGGACGAACTGCAGGGCTTGGCTGAGGGCCACTCGCCAAGAAGCGATGGGGAACACCAGCTCCACAGCTGGAGCTGCTCTCCTCGCTGAGCGTCCCCTCCCGGGCCTGGCGGCATCCGCAGGCTGAGCGGAGCAGGAGCAGACCGCAGGGACGCGCGTGCCAGGCACAAGCGGACAGCACACCGACTGCGCTGTGGGACGCAGCAGCTGATCCGAGGAAGTGTTTGATGTCAGGAGCTGTCAGAAGCTTCCTTTCCTCTAACATGCTTAGGAACTAAAGCAGAAAGGCTTGACCTCTCCGCCAGCGTACTCCTGGAAGAAGTGAAAGCGGCGTTTCTCTTGCTTAGCAGTTAAACAATGCAATTTGTTCCAAAAACAATAAACACTACTTGCCAGCTACTTTCTGAATCCCAAAGGCACTAATGTTCGTCTACTTGTGAGTCTGCCCATGGTCCTGGTTACTGTTACAATTTCATCTGTGGAGTCCAAAGCCGCATTGACCAGATCCTAACCCTGGGATGCTCCAGGCCAGAAAGGGAAGACATGATCCCTGCCATCCTCCCCAGCCTCCTCCTCCGCGGCTCCACGGCAGTGGAAGACAAACAGGAGGGCTTCACGTCGCCCAGCGTGGCTGGACGGCTCCTGGCCGTCTGCGCCCTGAGATGCAGGGAGACAGCACAGCCCTGGGCACTTCTCATCCCAACCCGACACACAATCACCGAGGATACCTCAGCGCGTGGGTCCCATTTTGGGACCTCTGACTTCACCCACCTACCTCACTGTAGCCATCTCCTGTCTGGCAGAAGAGCACACGGAAGGGGGAAACGCCGTTTTGGAGAGAAAAGCGATCCTAATTCCCTGGCTATCATCTTCCTCATCTTTCACTTACAGAGACTGCAGAGACATTAACTCACCACCACAACAGACTTGCCACCCATGGACGCAGCCCTGCTCCTAGATTTCAGTAAAGCAGCACACAGCAGCTAGCGGCTGCCGCGCTCTCTCCAATCTTCTTCAAGTGCTTTGGCTTCAATAAGGCCTCTCTGTTCTCCTCCTCTGGCAGGACAACGGCTCTCAGGCTTTTTCAGTAATGAATATGCAGTCTCTTCCAACAAATCTAGGTCGACCCTCTGTTATATCTTACATACAACATTTCCAAATTAAGATCTGTTTTTCTATGCAAGCACAAGCTAACTCTTTTCAATACCTCCTCCAAATGGCCCAGCCCATAGCCATTTGGATTCTCTTTCGTGAGTACAACTCTTAGCACTTCTCTTTGCCAAACTGTGACTTCTTCATCATGCACCCTCTCTCCAACCTGCCAAGATAATTTTGAATTCATCTTCTGTGCCCCCCAAGGTTCCTCCAAATCAAGGATGCCTGCAAACTTAATAAGCTGACCATCAGCTCCAGCACCCAGATCACTGACCAAGTTCTTGAATGCAAGTGGGAAGGGAGGGACTCCTGGACGGGGCTGTCAGGAAGGTCCTAGTAGGGGGGGTCCTGCCGGTGGCCATGTGCGAAAACAAGAATTCCTGCGCAAATAATTCTTTTCAAGCAGCTGCACACCTCCCTTCTGGCAATTTCACCCAGACTGTTACTTCCAAACTGCTGTGTGCTTCTCTTGAGCAAGGCCAACAGCAGTGAAACCTAGCACTGAGCCCACACTAATTTGCCTTGCAAGGGGATGATGAAGGAACGGGAGGAGGTAGCAGCAGCACCTCTGTGAATGGTCAAGGACAGCAACAAACCAGCAGCAAGAGTGGAGGGGTGGATTCACGGAGAAAGAGAAGCCGTAAGGCTTGTGCTCCAGCAAAGTTAATCACCATGGCTCTAATTCTAGAGCCTCTTTCTCCTGTTTGCTTATGAAATTTTGTGCGAGACAGCACCAGCAGATAAACCTCATTTATTCCCTCCCTTCTGTGTACATGGCACGCTCATCTGCTGGAAAACTGCCTGCTTTGAAACGATCTCTTCTCAGAAATCCACATGGCTTTTTTAATGCTGCACGACTCAGTAAGTGCTTATATATTGACTGTTAGTCGCACTCATGCCTTGCTAGGGATCAAAGTTAGGCTGACTGAGCTTTAATTCTCCAGCAGCCTATTTTTGCCACCATTTTCGAATCTAAATACTGTGTTCGCTCTTCTGCACGTCTTCTGGGGCCTCTTACATGAGCTCTGAAAAAGCATCCCTAACGAGCGTTACAGCAGTCTCTGAACCATTCAGGACGACTGCTGGCACCACGCGCATAGTATTAAGCCAAAACACTACAGAAATTGTATCAGGCTATGTTTGACATTAGTGTTAAGAAAAGCATTCTTCCTCACCATTATTACTGCATATTATTATCTTTAAGGATTAAATAGGAACCGTGACACCCAGGGGAAAACAAACAACACGCCAACTGGAAGGGTATGCCTGTGGAATGGTACAAAAGGACTGAAAGATTAATCTCCTGTGAGAAATTATTTACGCTTTTCAGCCTAGTTCTGGCTCCGTTCACCGCCAGGGTTTCATTGATGGTCTCCCCCGTCCCCGGGGTTACGTGAAAGGGGAAATGAGGTAACACCCAACCCGTCACTCCTGCAGCACGCCAGCCCTTGGAACAGCATCCAGCAGTTGTGCTCTGACTAACGCCATCGGTAGCCGCTTTCCTCCCAAACCCGCTGGCAGCGGACCAGGGATCTCCCTCCCAGGCGCACTGACGCAGACCCCGCGCCAGCTGGCTGCTGCTGCCCACCCTGCCTCCCTCCAGCCCCTGCTGCCCTCCTGTCTCTCCTCGCCCCCTTTTGCTCCCCACCGCCTCATCCATCAGGAGTCAGGGATATAAATTACCCCTTTCCCCCTCTCCTGCCAGCGGTACCAAAGAACTTTTGCTTGCCAGTGTCTCACCAGGGCACCGCAGGGGCTCGCCCTGCTCCCCAGCCTTTGCAAGACGATGGTCCCGTCTTGGTTTGGCTGGTGAAGAAAGCCAGCACGGCGCGCCCATGGCAGCAGGGGACATTCGCTTTATATTCGAATCTCACAGCCACCTCGCAGTGATCTTGCTGAAGGATCAGACAAGGTAACGCCTGTCCGGACTTACTGATTGACTCTAGCACTAAAAAAAGTAACAGCAAAAAGGTTCACATTTAACAACACCACTAGAGGAATAAATTTAGGCAGCAGCAGAGGGAAAAACAAGTTATTACATATCAGACCAGTGAAAATTAGCTCAGTGAAGCAGCTTAATTGTTTGGAGGGGAAGATACAGTGAGTCACCCTTTAGAATTTCAAGTGTTCTCAACACAGTCTCTCACAAGACTGCAAAGTACTTTAAAGACTCAGAGAGAGACTGCAGGCTCTTGGATTCAAATACCCCACCTATGAATAACTGTTTTCATTATCTGACTTCATTCACATTATCAGCTGGGTCCCTGGTTCGAATAACTCTGTGTTTCAACATGAAACTGCCTTGAAGTTTTTTACTACATGCTGGTTGGCACATCTGCATACTGCACAAGCAACAGAAATTATTGCCACATCTGTGTAGCACTGATGACTTCTGTGCTCACCATTTGCCCTCCTGCCTCACCCACCACGCTGCTTTCCCCTCCTGCCCTTCTCCCATCCTACTTTGGGAGACCGAGAAAATGAAGAGTGCAAAGACTTATATAAGCATTCACCTTCTCCAAGCAGAGGGACTTCCTAACCAACTGGAAATACAACACTGCTTTCTGAAGGCCATAATAGCCTGAAGCACTTTTATTCACGGGACAGCCCCTGCTAGTCCACAAGTCTGCCTTGCGTGTTAGTGCAGTAACCCTCAAGAACTCCACCAGCCTTTCAGGTCAACATCAACTGGGTCACGCATCTGCAGAAGCCATCCCAGCACCTCACCCAGATCCCCCTTCTGCCACCCGGGGGGATTGCTGGTCCCTGCCCACATTCCCCTCCTTCCTCAGCACCCTCCTCCTCTCACCCACTGGCTCAGTCCAGAGAATGATTTTCCTTCTCAGTGCTTCTACAGCAGTGTCGTGGGAAGGTGCAGCAAGGGAGAGGCAGGAGTGTGTGTTGAATGTTTACGCCAGGAAGCAGCAAAAGGATACCCTTCAGAAGGTAAATGCAAAAAAACTTCTCTCTAATCATTCACCATTGAAGTCTTGTGTTTGACCTTACAAACATAAGGCTTCGGTGTAATCGCTACCGGCAATCGTTACAAGTGCCAGTTCGTAGAAAGTCAGTACACATACTGCACGTATTTTAAAGCTCTTGCAATTAATTCTGCTTTATGTGACAGTAGCCATGCAATAACTTTCCAAGCTGCCACCATCATCTGACTCTTTTTTTCCCCCTCTGAAAAATGGGGATACCCTACAGCAAAGCAGGGCAGTCATATACGCAGGATAACCTAAGGCACTACTCCATCCTGCTGGCTGTAACAAAAGCAATCATTTAGAGGAAACAAAAATATTTTTATTATAAATCAAGTTCAATCACTCTGTTGCTTAGTACTGAATAATAAAGTGAATTAATTTAGTATCAACACTTTTTTTTTTTTTGCAGTTCCCCCTGTGGATTATTAAACACACTGTAACCTCAGAATTGCATTCCTCTGACAGTTTTACCTGACTTTGCTTATTTTAGGTAGGAAGAAGGGGGTGTCAAGGCAGGGGCCCACTCCCCAGATGATGAATCTTTTTACATACCACAGCCCTCCACTGGCTGCTTCCCTCTACCATATACAGATGTGACACCAGTGCTTGAGCATCTCGTGGTCTTTAAGCTATCTGCCCTGGAGCACTGCTGTGGAACAGGAAGGTGCTGTGGGGCTCAGCTGGCAGCTGAGACACTTACCAAAGGTCAAGGAGCGGGAGACGGTGCAGCGCAGGGGACCAGATCCAGCTCCAGGCTAGCACCCTCCCCTCACACCACCCGGAGCCTGGACATACGCTCTGGCAGAAAGGCTGCGTAGTTAAAAAGAAAGGAAAAAAAACCACCCCAGAATAGTTTTAACTCGAGCAAAAGGGAAGGACTTCAGGGGCCTCAAGCTCGTGAGCAAAGCACTCGCCAGCGCTGCAGCCCCACCTCAGTGGATGCGCAGCCTGTCCGACAGCCGGGCTGGGGGACTCCGGCACTTCAGAGCGGGCTCTGACAGTGCTGGCTGGGGACACAGTTAGACACGGGATGTCCATCTGTCTGTCCGTGCCACGCCTTTTCCCTACTCCTTGGCCTGAGCACTTACACTGGGTGGGCAGTGCAAAGAGAAGCGAATCGCTTCCCCCAAGTCAGCCGCCCACGTGGACACCCGCACGGTGGCCATTAGCACGAACCCACGCTCCTAAATCCAAACGGGGTGAAGCTGTGGGGTCACCCCGAAGCTCGTCCAACTGCTGCCATCCTCCCAAGCACCTTGGCAGGGTCCCGCTTCTTCGTTTTTGGAGAGGGCGGGGAAGTGCTGCTCCGAGAGAAAAGGAGCGGTGGGACGGGAGGAATCCGGGCCCGGAGGCACGGCGGGGCAGATCAGCAGGGATGCCACCCAAGCCACCTCACCCCCGCATCTGCTGCTCCCTGCCAGCCCTGCAAATTTGGGCGCCACACTCGTTCCCCCCCCTCCCTTCGCCTCAGCCACCCCGCTGCCTGGCTGTGCCCCTTCACCTTTGCTTCCCTTCGCCAGCCTCAATAAACAGAGCATCACATACCCAGGCATTTCACTTTAGGAGAAGAAAACAGCTCTCCTGCCTGCTGTGGGAAACCAACCAGCTCCCACTCAAATCAAAAGGAAGAGACCATGTGCATGCGTTTCAGTTAACTGCATTGGAGAGGCAGGCTGCAAGCACGCTTCCCCGTCAGCCAGACCCCTTCACTCACGTCTTCTCTTGGAGAAGGGGTGGTGTTCAGCTGAATTACCTGCGGGATTCAGTTCATTACACAGCAACTACAAGCTGGGAGGAGGCTGTATTTGCAGAGGGCTGAATTTAGCAGAGCCATACTCATTGGGCAAATAAGCGAAAAAAAGGAAAAACTGATTTACCATCTGCTAGAGCTGTGGTCTCCAAACTATTTTGATCATGCAACCCGTCAGTAAAAACTTTTGAGTGTGCACCCCCAATACGTGTATATTTATTTACAGCTTATGTGCGTGTACTACTGAAGTTCTCGTATTCCCTTCCCAAACCCCAATGCCCCGTCCTGTGCATGCGGCCCCGTTCGGAGGCCGCTGTGCCAGATAACAGCGGCTGCTTGGTGCCAGAAGCAGGATGCATGTCGACAGCGAGCAGGTAACTGCTGAAACCCAAGCGCTCGGTCTGATGCCAGCTGAAGAGGTTTACAGACAAATGATGGAGCAGATAGGAAATGACGACTAGAGCGGGGTAACCGGAGGTCGCACCTTTGCATGCCCCCTGTGCCCTTTCTTATTTCACCTAGCCTTCTCCGAAATGCTCGTCCAAGGAAAGCCGGCCCCAGACAGCCCCTCCACAGACTGCTCTCCTTGGCGGGGACAAAAAGAAGGATCACATCAAGATCTACCCTTCTGCAGTTGTGCCCCCTCAGGAAGCCACCACAGGCAAAACGCTGCTCGTGGGCTCTGCCTGGGCAAGGTTAATGGCAAAAATGATGGGCACGCAAACAGCCAGAGAGCATGCGCTTTTGTTCACACATCGTGACTGCAGTGGCTGAAGAACAGTTTCAATCTGACTTGGATAAACTGGGATAACCATCCTTGTTTGGACTTCAATGAGATTGATTTGTTAGGTTAAACTTTAAGGATGATCCCACACACAACTCGCCACTGATTCAAGAGGGTATGGATACATCGACTGTCATCTGCTGGCTGGGACCAGCCCATCACGCAGGCTCTCATGCCAGCACCACCATCCACAACTGCAGGGCAGCTTTCAGGTAGCATGCATCTCAGGCAGGAAAAACAAAACAAAAAGAAACATAACCAAAAGAAAAATAGCACAAGGCTTCGGTGGAGTAGGAGGGTGTGGTATTTCTCAGAAATTTTTTCCTTTAAAAGTAATTTTTAAAGCCTCTTCGGACACACGCCCTTCATGAAAGAATGTGAAGAAGGAGCATTCACAGGGATCCTAGGCGCGATCTAAATATGGGCCACATATGAACTGTGCTATGCATATAAACGATCATGTTCAGATAAAGAATTACTGTCACGGCACACCCTTAACAAGCAGTTAAAAACTGAGGTCTAAACTCTGTCCTAATCGGCAGTGGTTTTTTGGCATGTCATTTGTGCTTCCTCTGACAACAGGCATTCCCATTTCTACTTCCATTTACTTCTAACTGCTGTGAAAATAGCAAGTCTTGAAGTTCAGTAGCACCTCAAGTACTCTGAAGGGCATATAAATAAATATAAATATTAACATCAGGTGTGAGGTAAGGTACAGGTCAATTTTATTTGTGTGGATGATAGGGCAAATATAGAAGAGTAAGGGCAGTACCAGATCTTGTATTAGAAATGTATGCTTGTTTTTGCCTCAATTCATTCACTTACAGTCAGTTGCATCTTTTTAATAAAGATAGGAACAGATGGGGAAAACAGAGGTCCTAGAAGGAAATGTGTTTTAACCTGGGACTTCCATAAATACTCAAAACTTACAAAGAACTCATTGGAAAATACTGCTGCCGTATAGCTCGGAAAAAACCTGATGTACTTTTTTCAGAATAACCATCACCACCCGAATCTGAATACAAGATTTAGCAGAAGACACCAAAATCTCTAGGTGTTTTGAGTAACAAAAAGTAAACACTAATATTGTGTACTAAGTATTCTGATAATAGAAAGCAGTTACTTCCAAAATTTACTTTCTTGCTTTCTAAGTAATACAGAGCTGCAAGGATGCCAAGTTATTCTGAACACGGCACGTAAAAAAATTCATTCAGGACAGCAAAAAAGTGCCAGCTCAAAGCATCTCTATTTTACTACCATTTTTAGACCATGGCAATGCAAATAACATGCAACAATCAATTTTAATGTATGCAAAGATTACCAAATTAATTTTAAAAAATAAGTTACTTTGCTTGTCTAGTAGACACCTTTTTTGGTAGCTCTGATCTGCTACTGAAGAACAAGGCATCAGTCCAAAGTAAAGAGTAAGTAAGCCTAGGGAAAAAAAAATAAAGGTCTTTGAATAATACCGAAAAAATTTTCCACTAGTTCTTCTGACAGAAAGAAAAAGAGGAAGAAAAGCATTTTCATCTGAAACGACACATGGAAAAACAATTTGGGCTCCCTCAACTTTAGGGAAAAAAAACCCGCAGAGGAAGTTTTTATTTAAAAAAATCCAAAACCCAACCCAAGACAAAAGCGAGCTCGGCAGCTGGGAGCTCGGCTGTGGGAGTCCAGCTCCCCGCAGTACCCTCAGCCCATCGCTGCGGGGTCACAGCTCTGCCACGCTGCGACCTGTGAGCAGGGGCAATCGGGAGGGGAGCGGAGGGTTTTTCTCATCTTTCGTTCCCACGTGACTTCAAACACAAAACCCGGGAGGAGACAGTTGGCCAGACTGCGGCCGATGAACACTCGCTACTTAACGCTGGCGTCTGCGACGACTAGAGATTTAAGAGACATTTTTTACTATGTTTTGTGTATGTAAGAGCTTCAGAATATACTGGGGAGTTACAGAAACACCACTTCCCATCCTAAATGGTTAAAATAAAAAAAAAAAAAAGAAGGGTCGAAATGAGAATTCAGTAAAAGATGTGACGTTGGGCATGTACTCCTGATTTATTTCAAACCTTATCTTTCATGCTGGGCCTCTGGCTGCTCTTCTGAACCTTTTCAAGTTACTTTAAACTTTTTGCAGTCACTGCAGATGAAGCACTTCAGATGGGATTTGCAGAAGCCCGTGCCAGCAGCCTTCTGCCCCCCACACAGGAGCAATTGCGGGCACGTTTTCCAGCAGGACCACGCTGGGAAGAGACAACGGCAGGAAGGAATGGACAAAGGTGGACAGGAGTAGGGACAGCTTGGGCGGTAAGCGAGGACTTCAGACAAGCAAGGGTGGGAGGGAGGGGAAGGCAATTGCCAGCTGCAGCCTGAAACGGGAAACAATGAAGTTTCATCCTGGAAAGCCCAACATCCCACCGAGTCCCAATATGTTCCAGATTTATTAGTGGTTAGCAGTAAATGCTTGAAAAGAAAGCACAAAAATTCCAGCAAATGGATTCAAGACAGTAATACAGCCAGAGAAGATGATATACACTGGTATTATATGAAATATATTATGTGAAATGGAAGTGAGACCAAGGGGAGCACTTTCAAAAAGATGGTTGGGGAAATATATCTGAACTTCAGCTGAAATGAATGAGAAGAGCTTCAGATGCTCAGTGGTTCCCAGAATGGGACTCATAACCCAGTGCCTTCTCTTCCTGGAATCACTACAGAAAATGCAGCTTTTAAATTATCTTAAACTATCCTGTACCTAAAACTTGAAATTAAATCTGATTTCCACGAAGAACATGCTCAAAGTGGTCCAAAGTTCCTCTAAATTCTGGGCTTTACATGTCCTGCCTCTCAGCCTATAGACGCCAAAAGATATTAAAAATAAAAATAAAAAATGAAATCAGCTTCAACCACCACTGCCAGGAACCATGGAACAGCAATTAGATACTGGAAGTAAGATGCAAAAGGGAAGAAAGACAAATGAAGATAAAACTTTCCTTGTGGTCAGATCAGCCACAGGATTTCCCGCGGAATTCCTTTCAGCTATGGAGACCTTCATTAATATGTTATTTGTACTTGGATAAAGTACAACAGAAATGTGTATTTTTAATAAAATCTTCAGGAATGTATATAGGCCAACCACGCCAAACAGCACACGGATACCTGAAGGGAGGGATGAATGTTTCTGTGGGGACCGTGCTCTGCTACTGTCGCCCCCCGCGCAGGAGCCAGTGGAGAACGCTGAGCGTTTGGCTTCGGAGCAACACCCCCTACTCGGGGGCAGGGAGGAGGTTGCTTTATCCTCAGGTCTACCATTAATGCCTGCTTAGATCGCTCAAAGGCACCTTCCCAAATACAGAATAATCGGTCCAATCAACCTATAACCGAGGGTATAAAGCCAAAGGGTTTGTAGAACAGACACCCCTAAGGAACAACAGAGACTGCCTTTCCCCCCTCAGGCAGGAGACAGATGCCAGTTCAAGAGCATCTCATTGCTGAGAGCTCCTCTTAGGAGCAAGACATTTGGCAAAGGCTTCCTTCGCTTGCTGCTTTTGTGTTCGCTTTTTAGCTCTCTTTTTCCCAAACAAACAACAACAAAAATCTGTACACCATTCCTGGACCTGCCCTCTGACCTTCAGCAAGCTGCAATCTCCTTGAAATTGCCGTTCAGAGACACAGTTTATGCGTAGCCCGTTTCACAGCTTCTCAGGCAGGATCAAACACGCTGCAGCAGTGTGCTGCTGAGTACCAGTCCACTATAAACTCCCCTACCCAGATCAGGTATTTTTTTTTAAAATACTGGCAGGTGACTTCTCTTGGTATAAAACCTACTAACATGAAGCTATCACCAGTCTTGCAACAGCTGGCACAAACTGCAGTAGCTTTGTGCTATATGCTCTGCCCAGTTCCACACAGATGCTGTTAGTGCCCCGGCCACATTCACCCTGTTGAGCTGCATTGTACAAGGGTGTAAGCCCAGCGCTAAGCTACGCTTGTCTTACACATAACGTGTGTCCCTGAACATCACCAGCAATTTTGTCTTTCAGCAACTGGGATAAGAATCAGAGTTACTCATAGCATAAATGAAATCTGCCGGTACTGTTAACTGGAATAAAACCTATCTAAAAATGCTAGCCTGTACGCTTATATCATCCCAAATGTCAAGGCCACATGCAACACACTAGAAATTTGTAAGTCTGGATTCCCAGCTGGATGACCCATGGGAGAGCATCACTATTACAACCCTCCCTCAGAAAAAGATGTAGCTCCTGCGAGCTGAGAGCAGAGACCAGGATGGACTGAGGCACTTTGCTGCCCTGCCCCTGCTGAAGGCTGCATGGCCACAAAACAAGCTTGGGGGAAGGAGACCCTTCTAAAATCCCCTTGCAACAGAGACATCCTCCTCGTTTTACCATTTTTTAGCAATCCTTGTAATCAAAGTGGTCCCTCTCCCACTCCCTCGCCTTTAGGGATGCTACGATGGGAATACTGCAGAGAGGAAGCAAAAGCAGTCCAGGCATCTGTTCAATACCACATTTGGTTGGCACTGTTGCTGCCAGGGCAGCAGATCTTCTGTTCTAACATTGTCTTGCAACTACCCTCTTCAGAAGTTGGCATTTCCACATGTATTTATAAAGGAGATAACAACAAGTAGCTCTGAGCAGCCTGGCCTGTGCTCAGCATTCTGCAGAAATCACCAGCTTAAATTAATTAGGAACACAAACGCAATGCAACACAGACACAGATTATGGTTTCAGCAACTTAATGGATAAATCATTACAGTTGTCCAGAATCAAATCTGGTTCACGGAGGAGCAGGGGATGATACCAAATGAACAGAAATCCTGTTTTTGTCATTAAATCCCAATGTGCTGCTCTTCATGTCATTGAAAGGTACTGGTATAATGCAAAGTAAGACAAGAAACGTTGGGCAAGCAGTCCAAATAAAACAGACGCCTTAGAAACCACAGTGACTCAGACACTATGTTATCTTCACGCTTTTGCCTTTCTTTCTTCCTTCCTTCTTTACCCTCTTGAGTACCGAAGTGCCCTGCCCCAGGCGTTTCAGAGACCCGCTGCCTCTGGGATGCCCCATAAGTGATTAAAATCCCCTTGGTCAAGCTGATGTATAAATGCTGCCTTCCCTGCTGCTGCTTTATTCACACACATCACCCAGTGAGCAGTGCCACAAGGCACGGCGCCTCTCCCCTGCCTTCCCCTTCCCGAAGGGGGGTTCTGGCTCTGTCAGAATTTAACCACTGCAAAACGCCGTCAGCCCATAGCACGGGCAGCCGCTCCTCAGACCGGACCCACGTGTGACCAGGGGATCACCAGGACCTTCCCTCAGCCCTGAGAGGCAGCGACAGGCCCTCCCAGCGCCCAGGCATGTCACCAGCAGCCTCATAGACCATGGGCTCCCACCCCACCCCAATCCCACCTGCTTGCAGGAGCAACTCCATTGCAACCCCGAACCTCGGCTCCCTCTCACCAGCGCAACACCTTCACTGTAAAATTCACTCCCGAGGGTCCATGAAGGCTCCTGCGAGCGGGCATCTCCGTCTCACTTACCCATCCGTAACCATTTCGTTCGCATCAAAGCCGAAAGAACAATGCACAGGTCATCGGCCAAGTGGTTACCAGGCTAAAAATGTAAATTAAATTCTATCAGTTAGCACCAGACTGGGTTAATACACAACTTTTGAATGCTCCGCTGCATAAGGCTGAAACTGAACTGTTGCTTGGGTGCCGACCTTCTGAGCAAGCAGACCTGCGCTGACTCGCTTTTCGTAGCCTGCAGGTCCAGACTTTCGTTTTCTCTCTCACATTTACATTTGCATGACGGTTTGCCAAACTATGCGAACCCAATTATGGCAACGAAAGGGCGTTGCCAAGATCTGTTGAAAAATGCTGCAAATAAAACTACAGGGTCATACAGTGCAACAGCCTCTTTTAAATTAAATTCAGGTCTTTTGTATGAGAAAAAGCTGAAATAGCCTTATTTACTAGTTATAAGCATGACATAAATTACACAAAATATACTTTTACCAGGTGTAAAATCCAACCTACAACATCTTCAACTGAAGACATTTATCTGTGGGCACAGGGAGGTGCCACCGGGCAGGCATGCCATACCCATTTATCTAACAAGCAGCTGCTCTTCTTTAAATATGAGGAACAATAGATTATCAAAATATCCTCCCAAGCTGTAACTGCTATGAGACTGACTTTACTGTACCATCCAGACAAGACTAACTCAAAATAGCAATAGTTTTGTCTCTATATCTGAGACGCAGAAGCAAGCTTTCAAAAACAACAGAATTATTTTCCAAGTATCAGCAGGTATTTTGTCTTCTTTGGCCATTGACATTCCACTTACAGACTCTTGAGTCTAAACCAAGCCCCATTAAACAGAACAACGGAATTTCAGTTGGCTTTGAGGAGACTTGGGAAAGACGTCCTGTAATCCATCAGCACCTAATCAGTTGATCACACTAACCTCTGGCATTTGCACATGTTATCAGAAACATTAAACGACAAGTGATCAAAAATATGGCTTGAGGTATTTCTGTGTTGCTAACGACATGCAGAAGATACTCAAATGTTACCTTAAACTGGTGCAGAATTCTCTATCCATGCAGTCTTGTGGAATTGTCACAGAGCTGCAGCAATCTGGTTTTGTTGAAGTTAACGATACAACCCCTGCAGATTTTAAAGGAACTCGATTCTGAGTAAGGGAAAAGCACCTGTATGTCTGACGGGTAATCATTTCAACCCTTATTACAGAAACTGGCAAAAAGACAAATCAGGACAACCATTTTTTAATCAAAACTTCTCTTTTTTTCTTTTTTCAGGAGCTTACTTTCTCTATTAGAAATTCAGTTTCTGTCTAGGCTACGAAACTCTCATCTGACTGAAAATCTATTAACATGACAACAGCAACAGCAAGTGGGATGTCACAGTAAAACCATAGGGCTTGTTCACAGATGGTTTTGTACCGGGACAAACTGACTTCTGTTCCCAACAAGCATGCCCCAAATATTCCAGATATAGGAGTCAGTGAAGATGAAACTGTCATTTTTAGAATTAAAATCAAAAAAGAAACAAAAAGGTGCGGGGTGGGAGAATATTGTTAAAACCTCTTCCTCAGGTATTTCCATATCATGGTCAAGCAGCAAAAAAGGAAGTAACCCCCACACATTTTAAAATACCTCTGCAAAAGCTGCTCTATTTTACAAAATGCTAAAGGCAGCTGGTGGTCCATCTCATTTCCCTCTCAGCATGGCAATGCAGACAAACCCTTTCTGAATCACGCTCCTCCAGTTCTGAGAGGCGGACACATTTCTTCCCCTGTATAAGACACCTCTGTGTTCTTAAAACCCTCCTGTTTTCCTGGAAAAAAATGTGGGACAATTTAATCTCCATCCTCCCTGGGTTGCTGGCCTGACCTCCCAAAAGATACAGCCAGAGGGGTGACGCAGACGGCGACTCTGCAGAGAGAGCTCAAGAGAAGCCAGCAGTAGCACGTTGGCCAGCTAGCTAGCAATGACCTCAGTTTGGCTCTTCACAACCAAAGAACAAGCAAAGAACTCCCGATTTCAGCTGCAGTTTCCTCTCTTCTCCCCCCCATACACAAGTCATTAGGACAATCGGTTCACAGCGTGGCCTCACACCTGTGTGCAGAGGGGGAAGAGAAAGCCTCTGCTGTGGTTCAGGTTGATGAAGCATTGAAGGTGTCCTCTGTAAAAACACACATTTCTTAGCACAGAAAACGTGTATTTACAGAAGCAAAGCAACAGGACAACCCAGAGTATATGTTAGAAAATTAAACATCTTCACATGCCACAATAAGGTAATGTAAGATGATAAGGCACATAAGGAAATAAAATCCCTTTGGTGCTGAGAAAAGACAGGAGAGGTGGCATCCTCACCTGGTGAGGTGCCAGGGGGGTTCCCACACCCACGCCCTGTGCGGGCTGCCGACCGCTGCCTTGTGTTTGAACGTCCCCAGGCACTGCCACTGTTTTTCCTCACCCCTTTGTTACTTATACGGAGCAAATTTTGCATCTCAGTGCATGAAGCCCATTGGGATAGGCCTGATGGGAAGGTCTGGAGATCCCAGCTGTAACTTTTATTGCTCATTTTCATAGAATCATAGAATCATTAAGGTGGAAAAGACCTCTAAGATCATCAAGTCCAGATGTCAATCCATCACCACCATGCCTGCTAAACCATGTCCTGAAGTGTCACATCTACACGTTTTTGAACACCTCCAGGGATGGTGACTCCACCACTTCCCTGGGCAGCCTGTTCCAATGCTTGAACGCTCTTTCAGTAAAGAAATTTTACTGTGCTCATTTTGCATGCCCGCCCCAGCTGCACAGTGCCATGCCAACAGCTTCTATTCGGCTACAGGCAGCATCAGCCTGCTGAGGGGCAGCTGCAACCTTACAGCATCCAGGGAGAAAAATTCCAGCAATGACAATTTGCGAAGGCAACAGGTGGAACTGAAGCAGCCCTTGCCACAGTGCTTTTGATGCCATACCATCATCCACTGAGGTTTTAAAATGTAAGCAATTCTTGTTGATGCATCTCTTGCTTTGGAAGGAAGACTTCAGTAGAGGCATCCTGTGTTTGTTTATACACCTGACCAGGCAACTGCTAGAAATATTTTGGAGACAACATCCCATTGCAACACCTGCTTGTACACAATGAACAGCGTTATGGAATAATTTATGGCAGAATCACTTAAAAAAAAACCCAAAACAATCTACATTTTGTCCTGCCGCTCTTTCATCTGTTTGGTTGGTTTAAATGCTTCACGTGCCGTGACATAGGTATCTCTTAAGAAAGCTTATAGAGAGAATACCGTAGCACAGATGCAGTTTAACATTCACGTGAGCCATGGACAACGAGGGTGAACCCAGGCCCTGTTACTGGGGACGTGTGACATGCCAGCTCCAGACACTTGAGATCTTGGCTCCAAGGAAATGAAAATTTAAACTCACAACTTGACTGGAGTGAACTCAGGAATTTAACTCAAGTGTTCTGTGCGATCAGGACTATATTGTCTTCAGACTAAATAAACTAATCCAATTATTTTTACTTGGATACATTTCATTGTTCATGAATTTCCAAAAAACAAGTATGTCCCTTTTGTCTTTAGATGAACTTCAGACATTTCCGTAGAATGCAGAACAACGTATTTTTAGTGTGATGAACTAACGATTTCCTTCTGACTATTTCAGTAGACCCTGCCTCTCTCTTGCATCCCCAAGAACATTATTATTTAAACTATCAACACAGAGTGGATAACTTAGTTTTTCCAAGTTTGATGGAAAACCTTTTGATCTGGAACTAAGGCCCTGTTCACTCCGCACAGACTTTCACGAACAGGGATTAATGATGTGTTAGAAGATCCAGACTCAGCAGTTTTTCATTATATTCTCCCCCCACTGTGGCAGGGAGAATTGGTAAATATCTATAATGCAAACCAAACAAGTAGCATTACTCAACACAGGAGGGAAAAATCCCCTGCTTAACATTATACCACCAACATTCTTCATGCCTACGTGGGTGGGACGCCAGAAGCCAGCATTTGGTGGTGCGGTTCCTCCTCCGGCAGGACGGAGCCTCTCTCACCGCTGAAGACCTCCCAAGGCCACATTGCCACCACCCAACTCGTCCAAGCGATGGCCGCAACAGCTCTGCTGGGCATGCAGGTATTCACAGTCCAGCATCTGCCCCACCGCTTCCCCAGTGCGGACTCCCAAGCTTGTTTTCATACGTGCGTGGAAGTAACACTGCTGCACATTTTCAACTGTGCATTTACAGACTGAACTTATCCCTTACGTCAGTCAAACCACTACACAGCTACTCAGCCACACATTATCAAAATCCATCAGGTAAAAATGACTAAACCAATTTTGCCTCAAATGACACAAAATGCTAATTTCGTAATTCTGCCTACCTTGGGAATCCGTCCATGCTGAAACCGCTCTGAAAAGACATCGATATCATGCAACAGCATTAAACTCCTTGAACGTCTCTCTTAAATACAGGTTCACAAAGCTATTTATAAATTAATAAATGCCCAAGGTGAGCAGAAAGCCTTCTCATGAAACCTGAGCAATAATGCAATATTACTGTTCCTGGATCCTCTGCCATTTTATCGTGTTCTAGTAATTTTCCCAAGGGTAATGTCAAGGATCCTCTTAACTGTACTGTTTAGCCATCTCTGCACAGTAACAACAAAAATATTGATTTTCACATTTGTGACTCAGATTCAATTCGACACAAGAAATCCAAATTGTCTCCCCCTTGCAGTGTATCAGCTAAGCAACCGCAAGCACAAAGAGCTTGACCCACATCAAAACGAAGCAGTGTCATTAATACGTGACACTTGAAAAAGCAGTTCAATTTCCCTGTGCTTTTCAAAACAAAGCCCCGGTCCAGTAGCAGATTTCATGCAGACTGGGGAAGGGATGGGTCTGCAGAGCAGCGTCTGCAGGGTGAGCTTTGCCTCAGATGCGAGCCGACACCGAGGAGCATCCCACCTTCCCTTGAGAATCCCACTGGGATCTGTCCTGACCCAGCCAGAGCTGGGCGCATCGGACACCCCCCTCGCTGAACACCCCCGGAGACTCTACGGGTCCCGCTGGAGAGGTCGCGGCGATCGTTCCCATCCTGCACGTGACAATAAGGAAAACGTGGCTTTTAGTCTCAAAGATTGGCAACTCTGACCTTTGGACTCTACACCCTACACAGCCACCGGCAGTATTTTATCCCTCCTCCCTTGCTTCATCTGACTGCAAAGCCATGGCACGACTCACCCCCCCGCCGCCCCCCAAAGCTAAACTCAAGCCTGGCGACCGGGCGGCTTTGTGCCACCGCCTGCAGACATCCAGCTCCCGGCGCGGCATCACGCAGGGCTGGGTGACGCCATTTCACAGGGCACGTTGTGCGAGCGGGATGCCCGCCCAGAAGGGGAGCCTTTTCTCTTTGAAAAAAGAGATATTGTAACTGCTGGAGATTTCAACAGAGAGGGATTCATCCCAGGGCTGCGAGCCCATCGGGCTCCCCCAGAGACTGTCCTGGCTCTACGAGTTTCTTTTATATTTTTTTTGAAATGTGAACCTGAAACAGTTCTTCAGTGTTTGAAGGAGCAGGAAATCGGCCAAAAGAATAAGCCCCACCAGCCTTTACATTATTTCAAACAATTAACAATAAGCTGCTATTCTTTGATATAATTATAGAAATCACACTTTGATGTGTGACGGCAAACGAGCATGCTGAAGGAGGAAAAGGAGGCAGATTTTTTTCCCAAGAGATAAGTACTTTTCTAAATAACACCTACCCTGAGGACCATATTTATACAACTATTTCAACAAGCAATACTTTCTAAAGTCCACTATAATCCACCGACAAGAAAAGATCAAAGAAACCAACAGGAAGGCCAGGATGCAATCGAAATACTTGATCAGCAAGAGGTTTCTTATCCGGGCCATAAACTCAAGGGCATTTCAGTGGGAGCTGCGGGAGGAGAAGCCGCAGTGAACACCGGGAGGTGGATGGAGCCCCGTGGGGGAACCTTCTCCCCGTTCCCTGCCGCCATCTCTCCCAGCACGGGGCACCGCTGGCGCCCGCCGTCCCCACTCTCCCACCATTTTCACTGCAGCCACCTTAAACCACCAAGGGTGGAAATTTTATTCGTTCTCTTAAATCCCACCACCTCACCCCCTGAAGTTAAATATTTGGCCTTTGGTTAAACTAAACGAATTTTTTCTTTTCCTTTTAAAACAAAGTCTCACGATCCCTGTGTGACCCGGGTGGGAGGACAGCGGGAGGCAGCGGGACCCCGCCGCACACCCAGAGCCCACTGAGCAAGCGTCAGCCTGCTGAACGGCCGAGGTGGGTATGATGAGCTTTTAATTACTTCCTTTTCCTTTTTTGTTTTTTAAAGAACAAGAGAAGAGCTACTAGGATTTTCCAACTCTCCTCCTCACCCTTTTTTTTTTTTAAATATATACTCTAAAGAGCTACATATTTGGATACAACTCACACTAAACAACTGCTTTGATAGTTTTATTTTTTTAAAAAAACAGCAAATTCTCACTGTCTCTAAAGGCTTTGCTTTTACTTGTTTGTATATTCCCTAGGTTATCAGCACATTTCCCTCAGCTTTTCTGACAGCAATATACATATCCTTGTAACCAGAGAAGTATGGGAAACTCTGGAAACATCCAACTGTGTACAAACATTTAAAGCTCAGATACCCTAATACAAAACAAGTACCTCTCTGAAACAAACATCTCCAGATGTTTTAACATATTTTTATATAGAGAGAGATATATACATAAGATGTGACTCAGGCAAGGAAAGCCAAAAGAATGTTCTCATTTCCTGAGGCTGACTAACAAAAAAGAAAAAAACGTGAATGAAGGAACAAAGATTTCGGAAGTCAGCTTTTTCTTAACAGCAGCAGCTTTAAAATAATCTGCTTTGATTCCTTTTTCATATGGTCAGAATATTGCTTCTCCCTTGCAACTGCATTTACTTATAAAAGGACAAAAACTTGGTTTTCTGGGATGTTTAAAAGTACTACAGAAATGTTGCACTTGAGAGGTTCCTGCCCTTCTCCTTTCAGCCCTGGTGAAGCCCACTGGCAGCTCCTGGCAAAACCCCTTTCCCACAGCAGCTTGCGAAAAACAAGCAAGCAGCCACGTGCGCCGTGGCTGTCCTGCAGCTGCGTCCCTGTACAGTGGGACTTCGCCGGTGAGACCTCACAGGCACCGCTCTCGCTCCACTTTTTTTCTCAACAGTACAAGTGGGTACGAATAGCATCCAATTCCTCTGGGACCTGAAAGCAATGGGTGGAGAACACCCCTGGGCACCTTCAGATCACGAAGTCGTGTGAAGCCAACAAATGTTAGGCAGACTTAAACAGGCATGGATGTGTCGGTGTTGTCCGTGCCTTTCCAGCCACAACCTACGTGTTGTCATGGGGATGGCGTGTGGGGTCTCCTTCCTCCAAATCCTCTGAAGGTGAACTTCTGCAAACTAGTTCTGTGACAACTATGACAAAGCCATTGCTGGGGTGGTTTCCCTTCAGGCAGGGCTGCAGGAGGAGACAACAAGCTGCGGAAAGAACACACTGAAGCGTGATTTCAACAGCTGCAAGAAAAATAGGCAGGTGATGCTCCTTGAACAACCTGCAGGCAGGCACCCTCTCCCAGTGCAACAGAGTATGGACGTGCCCCTGCCCGACACCACACCCACAGGCTGTCCCCAGCCCCAGTCCAGACCGCCAGCAAACACTGCTCCCTCCTTCTTTGGGTCCAAAACCTCCTCACAGGACCCCACCTTTAACACCGCTCTCCAAGGCCACGGCTACACAACCCGAGCACAAATCTGTGCTTCTGCGAAATGGGCACTTCCACCTTTCCCACGTCCCTTCCCCGACATCGCCACCACTCACAAGATCAAGGAACTGATCCAGATCAAGACAAACTCAGTTTTAAATCTATATATCTACCAATCTCTCTCGCCATGGGTTTTCAGCTGGCTCAGGTCCCCGGTGCTGGCACGAGAGACATTGGGGGACGGGAGCGTGCGGGTCACCCCAGTCAGCTGCAGGGCAGCCGGCATGCTTAACTGAAATGTCTCTGTAGCTGCCGCCTGCGGGAAGAGCAGCTGCTCTGGCACGGCCCAGGGACAGTCTGTCCGGCTTTGTGACATCGGCCAGAGCCGGGCCTGGGAGACAACCGCTGCCAGGTGAATCTCAGCCCACTTACCAGCAGATCCCAGCAAAAATAAATGACTTAATCCAGCATAAACATTGGTCTCTCTGCCACAGAACACGAGCCTGTCCTGCTACCAACGCAGTTCAGATTCAGAATGCTTTTCAGAAGCTTTTTAGAACACTGTTCATCTGCTGAAATACACGCCTATCTGTAAGCATCTCCCCGCAACGAAGGATTCACCAAAACCAGAAGGTTTTGCAAGCGGAGGCCGCTGCGCTGATGGAGCCCTGGCTCCGCAGGGCTGCCTTCCCCCGGCAGCGATGGCTGGCAGCCCGCGCCGTGCCGCCCCGCCTGCCAAGCTGTATTTTTCATTCCCAAATCAGAGGTGGAGCGTGCCAGGAGACACTGGGGGAGGACTCGGGGATGCTGTGGTTCCGGAAGGCGAGGGGCGGACAGCCGGTCCCTCGCCCCCCATCGCCCAGCCCCAGCAGGGTTGGCCCAGACCCCGCAAAGGTCCTTGCAAAGCGCCAAGGTCCCCTTTCCCCCTCCCAGGGCGGATCTGAAACTATTCCTCTGTGCGGTTTTCTCTCCCCACATCAATCCCACAGCTGTTGCACGTCAGCGTGGGCTCTGGACGGGTGCCACTCTGCCATGTTGTTGCCTCCCAAATATTTGCTGGCGTTACTGTATCGCTTTGCTGTGGTCTTTCCCAGTGCCCCCAACAACTACACCAGAACAATATATGAATACAGAAAACCCTTACAACTCTGAGGGCACCAGCTTCCCTGCACTGCTCAGGCCACCCAAGAAACATTCATAAAGTCATTACGCTGCTTTACTTTCTCAGATTATCCACCCCAAGTCCCCACCCATGATGCGAGCAATAAACCCCAAGGTTTTACTCTACTGTTCCCACCAGTTTAGGCTTTATGCAATCAACAGCCTGTACACCAGTGTGTTATCAGTTCTTCAAACTATCTAATGCAAGCAGTGATTGGAACCACCCTAAAGCACCAGATGACTTAGGAGTCACTTCCTTATCAAATTCTGTAGAAGTGGCTGGCGGGTTTTTTTAATGAGTTTAAAAGTGATGAAAAAAATAGGATGATCAAAGCTGGAATTCAAGGACTTCTTATTTAAAATATAAGGAAAAACAATTAATATGAGAAATAAGAGCGTAAAACCTCATCCTGGGTGCTGGCCTTGTTGTAACACTATTTTTCCTGCATCCTAGGATACTCCAGACTGTGCCATTTTTGCACAGCAACGTGGTTTCAGGCTGCAGGCAGGAGGTCCACTTTGCCCATAAACTGTTCTGCATAAAGGGTTATTAGGGTACACAAAACCAGACAAGGAAATTACAGGATCTTCAAGACTTTTTTTTGTTTTCCTTCTATCTGCTTAAAAATTGTAAGTAAGCATTTTCATAAAGACTTACACACTGCAGGAAGCGAAACGCTGAAGTAATTACAAAGGAGTTTCCTAATTTGAAGAAAAGTATTAACCCCAGGCCACGGTCCTCTGCTGTGTTTTCTCTAATTGTCAGACTGAATTGGGACGTTCCCATCCTCTCACCCTTTCTGCCTCAACACCAGCTTTTCTGCGCAGAGCCGTGAGGGTGACGTGCGCTGTAACACAGCACTAAAACAACGACAGCAGGCCACGGATGCGGCTGCTCGATTCATGCTATGGACAGCTTATAAGGGAAGGCTCTGGCTATCAGAACGTGACTGTCAGTTTGATTTTCCTTGTCATCAGCACCTGCCATCACGGAGAGACCTGGCGTGAATAATTTCCCTGCCAACTATAGAGCTGCTTTTAGCACAGCTAATAGTTAAAGCTTCCCTAGATTGAAAAGTAATAAGAAACTGCATTATGCTACGGAGTAAAAAAAAACCTTAGAGCGGGCTTTGGAGGAGGACGAAAGACAGACGACTCAGGATGTCTAACCTAACACACTCAGCACAAAGCCGCAACTGCAGGAGCTGAAAAGCCTGCCTTAAGTGCTTCAATAATAAATATTTTATTGCGATTTGAAAAGGAGTTTGTTAACTATGCAAACCACCCTTCATATAGTGCGGTCCATTAACAGTTCCCCTGCAGTAACTGTACGGAGCCAGTTCCCAGATCAAGACCTGTGCATTACCACTGAGATCGAACTGCAGCGTCACATTCAGCTTCTTACTTACGGAGTAAGTCCCCTATCAAAGCCAGTAACACTATGCAGTGCCCACATTTTTGAGCTTCACAGCCTACAGCGGAACAAGAGCTGCAAATCCAGTGCGTCTATCCTAGTTTTTCAAATGCAGTTACGCCCTGAATAAAGAGGAGCTTGCTTTGTTCAGCATTGTCCTGCATGCTGGCCTGCATTCACTGCTGCAAAGAAAAACTTGGTCTGAGCTGGGAAAGTACAAAAGCTTAGGATAATAATGGTTCTGAACTGCAAGCTAATGTTTTTCTCCAAACCACATAAGAAACTTCTTCCAACGATAACACACCAAGATGAGCTCAGCATCGCCAGCTGGAGAAGCTGCCCACAAAACGCGGAGGGCATGCGTAGAGCAAGCAGGCGTTGGGACGAAGCAGACATCAGCCCCGAGCAGCACACCCAGAACCACTCACCAGCCCCCACCTAGCCCCAGGGCGCATGGCACATCCCTCCCTGCCCACAGCCCTCTTCTCCGGGGCAGGGTCTGCTCTTCCGGCGCCATGCCGAGTGAGATGGCTGTGCCTCCAGTGACGGGCGTTCAGGTCACAGCGCCTGCCTGCAAGTTCCTTTAATTTCAAAGCAACAGCCGTGGCAGCGACTCGAGTTCGAAAAGCCCCCATAAAGTGGAGCGGGGGAAGCTTAAAAGAAGAGTATTTCTTCGGGCAAAGCCAAACCCCACGCGCGTACCTGCTGACCACATGTCTGCTGCCCTTCTGCGTGCCGAATCTGGAAAGACATCTCAAGTCATTCTTTCCTTTTTTGCCTTCTTCCCCAAAACTCAGATTATTTGAACTCTCTAAAAAAGAGCAAAAAGTCAAGATCCGAAATCCCTTGGGAGTTTCAGCCTGCAGAAGCCTTTGAGATCACCTCATATTTTGTTAAAAAGAAGTTTCAAATGAAACATTTGCATTTACAGTGTTTTTTCCCCCCAAAGAATCAAAACAAGAAAACGCACCGATTTCAAATTTCCTCTCCTCGCATTTTACCAAACCGAAATGTATTTTACACGAACCTTGCCCTTTCGTATTGTTTTGACCTCAATGGACCAGAACGATCTCGGGAAAACCCCCTCAGCCAGAAGCGCTGCAAGGGGCTCTCAGCCTCTCCCCGCCGTGCTGCCCTGCCAGCCACACTTCTGCCAGAATCCACTGCCCGGCACCCTCGCCTCCCTAACCCCGGCACGGCACAGCCCCTTGCCCTCCATACGACGATTCACCCCAAAAAACGGGGAGAAGAGAGGCACAGAGGGGACCGGCCAAGTCAGGCAAGTGGCCCCATGCCCAGCCCTCACTGAGCGAGCGGTTCATGTTCAGGCTGACTCTCGGGCGCGGGAGGATTTGCTGGGCCGGGAGGCGGCAGGGCTCATCCCTGCTGCCGGGGAATGACGCTTGAGCTGCCCGCCGTGCCCTGGGATGGGGGCTGTGCTGCTGCGGCCGCTGCCCTGGAAGTGCCGGGCACCCGGCTGCCTGCTGTGGGATGCTCTGCATGCGTTTTGTGCTGAAGGAGCTCTCCCCCAGACCCCTGCGAGCGAGGTGGGCTCCCACGAAGAGCGCTCTGCCTACTTCATCTCAGCAAGCTTCTGCAAGCGCCGGCTCTCCTCTGACTTTGTCCCAGAATTTCTCGCCGTGCCAGGGGTGTAGCCTAGTTCACATCCCGGGAAGCGTGTCCCAGCAGGGCAGCGGGCCTGCTCCCTGGAAACTCCAGCAGAACTGGCGCCAAGCATGTAATTGTTCTGCTCACCCGGAGAGGCAGGCTCCAGGCCGGAGCCGGAGCCCCGGCGCAGGGCTGAGGGATGCACAGACCCTCGCAGTAGCGAGAGACGGAGGCTTGCAGCACCAGCACTGACAGCTCCGGCGCTTTCGGGAATGCAGAGAGAAACCTGGCCTGGGTGCACCCACCACCCGCTGAGAAAGCAAGCGGCTTTTGGAACAACTCAAGAATTCTACAATGCTTTGGGTTGGAAGGGACCTCTAGGGGTTATCTAGCCCAACCCCCCTGCAGTAAGCATGGACATCTTCACCCAGACCAGGTTGCTCAGAGCCCCGTCCAGCCTGGCCTTGAATGTTTGCAGGGATGGGGCATCCACCACCTCTCTGGGCAACCTGTTCCAGTGTTTCACCACCCTCATCGTGAAAAATTTCTTCTTTATATCCAGTTACCTTAACACTCACGGGCATCTGAACCGTGCCACCTTCTCCTTCAGGTGGCTGCACAGCAGCTGGAGCCACAGCTGGCCAAGGCTGGCGAGGTCCTGCCTCCTCCCATCCCCTGCCACGGGGACATCGGGGTGCTGACCCCGGGCGCGGAGCTGGCCCAGGCACAGGGTCCCACCACGGCAGCCCCGACCGGACCCGGCCCGGCTCCGCCGCCGCCCCAGCTTCTCCCCAGCTTCCCCCAGCAATCCGCCGCGGACACCGGGCGCGGGGAAGACGGGGCGGCCGCCGGCCCGGCTGAAGCCTGCGTCCGCGCCTTTCCCTCCCCTGGAGCTCGCACCGGCGCGGCGTGCACCGAGCGCTCCAGCGAGGGAGGTTCCTTCCCAAGGAACCGCCACGGCGGGCGAGGCTCCGACCCGCCGGGAGACCGGATCGGCGCCCGCCGCCCCGCGCCCCAACCCCGGTAACCTTCCCCCCGAGACGCGGCCACTCCGGAGAGGCGGGACACGCGCGGAACGGCGCCCGTCTCGCCGAGCACCGCGCTT
>Ga0065711_1007434_pt1 | contig 26022 bp, 21 predicted proteins | sample Hoacrofraction12_FD_59098 | JGI IMG/M metagenome (GOLD analysis project Ga0065711, IMG submission 59098) | Hoatzin crop microbial communities from Cojedes, Venezuela - Epithelial fraction 12 v2 (version 2) | ecosystem: Host-associated > Birds > Digestive system > Esophagus > Crop | place... | reverse complement strand
AAAGGTGAAATAGCTCTTCTGGTTGCGGGGGCGGGAAGAGCCACTTTCGGAGCTACATCTTGAGGAGACAGTTGCCTGACATTGTTTCTAGGTAGTTGCCACCAAAAATTACAACATATGGACGAAAACAACTTCAGAGTTCCCCTCAGAAGGAACCTACTGGCGCTGGTCTTCCCTCCCTGAATGAATCGACATGAGTGGGATTCCCAGAAGCGCAAGGGATGAGGCAGTTCTCAGGTTCAGCAGGGTGATCTGGGGCACGGGGGCATCCAGGAGCTTTGCTTGGTGGATGGGCGGTGGAGACCTGCAGAGTTGCTCCCGCCAGCTCAGATGGAGCTGGCCTGGGAACGGTGTGCCCGTGGTGACCTCAGGAGGATGCTGCGCCTGGGTTGATTTGCCTTGCTTGTTGCCTGCGAGCTGGGTTGTGCAGAGCAAGCTTGGGATTGTCTGCCCTGCCCATCATTGTGCCAGCTCGACACAAATTTAGTGCCTGAGCTAGATTCAAAGGGGAAAGTTAATTTTTGCCTCACCGGCCCCAGTGCAGCCCTTGTGCTGCTGGCTTCAGAGGAACCCGCTCACCTCCGTGTGAGGCTGCTCGCGCACCAGCTGGGCTGCCGGGACGCTTGGATTCGTGCCGGACAGGCAAAACTCTGGATGCCGGGAGGGCAGCACCGGGGAGGTAGGAGGAGAAAGCAGGGTAGCAGGAGGTCAGACTTGGCGTCAGTGCACTCACTTAAAAGCAGAAGTTGTCTGAGCGGAATTTGAAATTAGGAATAAATTACATTGGGGGGATGGATTTGGAAGGACCTGGCTCTTGGCTCTGTAAGCCGTGGGTTCAGCCTGCCAAAGCTTAAAATAATCCACATGTGTGAGGTATTTTACACATCTTGTATGACTTCACGTGTTTGGTCCAGTGTTAGAAGCCCAAGGCTTGAGGCAGCGTCCAGCTTTGCACTGCTGACAAATGAAGCATTTGCTCTTGACCAACCAGAATGTCAGATAAAAGTCTTTTTCATCTTTCTTGTCTTCTCCCCTCCTTTTTCTTTTTTTTATTTAGAAGCCTTAATGGGACTCTTTAATGATGAAACCACTACTATATAATGTCTTTTTATATTTTAATTCCCCCCCCCCTTGGGATAATTTACAGCACAGTGTGGAATCTGAGACAGTTCAAGCTGTGCCAAAGGGCCTGGCAACAGGAAGAAATGCCGAGCCACTGTGATTTGGAACCATAACACAAGTTATAAAATTTAATTTTAGAAATGCAGCTACTGGGAACTGCTTTTAAATGCACATTCTCCTTTTACTGCATAAAATGGTCCTGTGTCTTGATTGAGCTGTTAGGGTGGCTTGAAAGAGTCCTCTGTAGAGTAAGGGGCATACAGAGCTCTTCAGAGATCTTTTGCTGCTTATTCACTGATACTCAAAATTGGAAGCTGGATGTTTATGAATGTCTATGTATTAAATACTATGGGGATGTATGGAATACGGCACAGTGGACTATTTTCAGGAGTTTTGTGACAGTCTGTTTCACTGCTGTAGCCATGAGCTTAGAGAGGACTCACCATAGGAACAGCACTGGCCACCTCCTTGCAGGGAGGATGGAGGTGCAAAGAAAGTTGCAGAAGGCAACTCTTCATCACAAGAAAATGAAAATCAGGAGCAGACAGACAGCAAACTGCGGTGTTCAGCAGCAACCAAGGATAATGTCACCTTCTTCAGGAGAACAAGTAGCAAAAATGTTTGACCTCTGGGCTAGATATCTGAGATGAGCTCCCATCAGGGTAACAGTGCCCTGTAGGAAGAAAGGGCAAGGGATAAGCCACAAAGATGCACGAGGCAGTTGATTTCTTGAGACAAATGCAAAGTGCAAAAATGGGATTGGGTTTGGGGGAAAAGGAGGCACAATGACATTCACTGCTCCATAAGAAGGTCCCCAAGCAGAAGGTATGAAAACTACGTTTTTGGAGCTGGGGATCCTACTCCATTGACTAAATACAGGTGGGTTGAGGATATTGCCTCATGGACTCATTGCAGTCAATATCTTGCCCTCCTTTTGGAGAGAGCATCTTTAAAAGGACAACTTGTGTGCCAGAGACTGTCTGCTTTTGGGCTTTCTGCTGAAGGACTGTTTTCTGATCTTTAAGAAGAAAAAGGCCCATTGGGGGACGGGGGGAAGTTACAAAGGAAAGTTTTGATTCCACCCGGTTGGGAATGTTGCTGAACCACCCCATTTCAGACATGTCACCAAACACAAGTCTGCTGGGGAGGTTTCCATTTCAGCTCCAAAGCGTAGTGTCAGCAGCCTCCAGGGTAAGGCACCCTACTTTTGAAGGATATTTCACAGGGCTGGAAATCAATGGACACAAAAGTGGTTTGCAAAGCCGTGGCCATAGGTTGACTCTTAAGAGGGTGGAAAGAGGGTTTAAAACTTGTGCTTTTGTCCTGCCTGCCAGAGGAGCGAGTGCTCCAGCAGACAAGACGCGCCTCTTGTATGCTCTGTGTGCAGTCTTTGTGGTTGCAGGTTGCCACAAAAAGGATCCCAGAGCAGGGAGCAGCCACAGGCAACAGTTAGAAATGCATTACCTTAGTCCTTGCGTACCACTCGTTGCTGCCAGCTAAGGCTTATGTTGAAACCAGTCCTGCCCTTGATGAGATATGTCTCTGCCCTTCCAGCTGAATCTGGATGTGCCTCGATGCCGCACTGGAGCTGGGACTCTCCAGAGCCTTCCTTGTCCCTTCCCAGCCCTGCGGAGCTGCAGCACCAGAGCTTTGTGGGGATCTTGCTCCAAGGGCTGCCCTGGGGACTGCTGGCCAAGTCCGCTGCTCACTGGCCGATGCTGGAATGTCAGCATTGACTTTCTTATAGCTGGATGTCTGGTGGGACCTCATGTTTTTGAAGCTCCTGATGCCATTAAGAGAGATTTCGTTGTTCCAGTTGCAATTCTGCCAGCTTCTGGTGTTTCTTTCCTATTTCTGTCTGTAAATCCATTGCTAAAGGATCCGAAAATGGGATTTGTTTTGGTTTGTTATTTTATAGCTCCATAATACTTGCCTAATTATGGTACCTTACGACAACCTGGGATTGAGTTTTTCATGAGTTACTTCAGCGTAGGTTTAGCACAGGAACCACTAGAAGATCCTCCTTTTATTCGCCCTTGCAGACCATCTTTCCTTTAAAAACTCCTCCCCTCACAGTGCGAGGTGTAAGCAGGCACAGCAGTTTTCAGTGGATCTGGTTCTTCAGACCAGGCCATGTTTCGGGCTGCCCCGTGATACGGTTACAATGCATGACTTGCTTGTGTCTCCTGTTCTTGCAGAGAGGTGCTTTCAGTTTAATTTCAGATGGCCGCTAGCTGCTTAGGTATTTTGCCAGTGGATGAGGGGTTAAAAAAAAAAAGAAAAAAAATTTAAAAAAAGGAAATAAATCAACAGACCTCATGTATCAGTGAGATTTTCTGATCTTTTTCCCCCCCCTCCCACAATAGGACATCGTCAGAAAATAGATGAGCAGACAAAGCCCGGGAGCTTGTCCTTTTCAGAGCGCCTGAGTGAACTGGAGCAGTTGCGTCGTACGGCCATGAGGGTCAGCCCACACCACCCAGCCCCCACACCCAACCCACGAGCCTCCTTGAACCACACCACTGCTTTTAACCCTCAGCCTCAGAGTCAGATTCAGGGTAAGTACCTGAAATCCTCCCCCTGCTCGCCCACCTCCACCCCGCATTGCAGGCACTGTCCCCTCATCTCTCCATCTCGTCTGGACTCTCCTTGGCCGCCTTTAATGAGTGAGAGCCTTTAAGAAGTGAAAGGAGGTGCTTTCTAATGTGTGTCTGTATTTCTAAAGACCTGACAGATTTTAAGGGGTCTGTATTGTCTCATCTGCCCAGTGTCAGTGCAGCTCAAGGTGTTTGTTAACGTCACCTATGCTAGAACTGTAACATCTTGAAAGTTGTTGTTTTCTTACAAAGATGCATTATGCCAGGCATTTTTCTATGTGTGGGTGTATTTCCCGATGGATATTTAGCAACTACATTGTGTGCTTCGATGAGAGAGAAATATCGTCAAGGCCTTGCTTTGGTATTTCCCAGGAAGGCAGTAGCAAAGAAAGCTTTGCAAAAGGTGCTTTGTCCCCTGAAGACGACCTCTTAGTGCCAAGATGTTAACATGGACAGGCTGGTTTGAGCGTGTTTCTGTGGCCCGTGGTTATCCAGTGGGTTTTATTTGAACAAAAACCTGCAACATGGTGACTCAGGAGTCTGATTTCCTCTGAGACTCAGGCTCAGATGATGCCAATGAAACCAGGTCATAGTGAGATGCACCTAAAGGGATGGTGCAGGACAGTATTAGTTTTAGCGAGCGCTGTTCCCAATGGAGTTTTCCTCTGTTCTTCCACCCAGAATGAAATGGCCTTAGACAAGGTTCTCTGCTGGGGTCTTGGGGAGAAATAGTTACAGTAAATTGGAATAAGTTCATTTTTCAGCATTGATTTTTAAAACCGGAGCACTCTGTTGCATGCAGAAAAGGTTGTGGCTTACCTCAGGCAAATGTTTATTGCATCCTTTTGTTCCCAGGGCTAGGAAGGTCTTTGAGTTAGTGGAATCTACTGCAAATCTGCCGTTGACTTTGCTGTGAGCAAAGCGGGTGTTTTTGAGAAGCATGGGAAATAAATCAACATACTGCCACAGGCCGTACTGTAGAAAGAGGTGTGCAAAAAGACAGTTGGAAGGACCCCCCAGCTCCTGCCATCCCTGGAGACATGCCAGGTCAGCTCAGGTGAAGGATCCAGTCCTACACCTCTCCCAGCCCCTGGCAGACCCCTCATGTCGTTTCCTGATCTGCAGAGCAAACCATGTCAGGTTTCTCCTGCGCACAGCTCCGTTCCTATAAAAGAAAACGCACGTATTCTTATGGCTACTCAGCAGCCAGCGGCTACGTGGGTGGAGGTATCGGTTGCAGACTTGCATTCTTCAGCTTCTTGGGAACACTAAATGCTTAGCAGGGTATCAGGTTTAACGTCAAGTATCCCTCTTCCCCGGTTCCCGGTGAAAGCCCCTCGCTTGTGCGACTTCAGAGCGATAGGCTTTTCACACTCGGCCAGGGATTCAGCTGCTCTCTCCACAAATAGTTTTAGCATGTTGCTCCGCTTTGCTCTTTGCAAACAAGATTTTAATGCGTTTCACCTGCGGACGTAGCTCAGAAAATGGTGGCAATCGAACTGCTAACGTCTCCTCGTTGATACCCTCCTCTTCACCTCTCGGGCTGCTTTCTCCCAGTTCCCCTTTTCCTCTGCCTCCAAAGTGTGCATGTTACCCATTGAGCAACTTGCTGGGGCTTGCAGTCGCTATCAGTAAAATAAGCCCCAAACTGAAGCCTCCCTCATGTGGGACTGTCTCTGCTGCAGACACATTTTAATTTCTAGGGCTCGTCTTTTCAGGGTCACACTATTGTGCAGGGGAAAAGGGCTAGGGTGGGAAGGAACTCCAGCACCACATTTTATTCCTGTGTTCAAAGGATGGCTGGTTTTCAGGCTGATCTTCTATGTGACCTCTAGAGAGTTGGGATTTTTTCTATTTTTTTTAATAGTCAACACTACATTTCAGAATGCAGGCCCCCAACCATGAAGCACTTCTGACCTGCTCCATAGCATTGCTATACCTATCTGCACATCTTTGCATCCTGAAACACTTCCATTGAAACTCTCTCACTGAAGAAAGCACAGACTGCTTTTTGTGTAGGCACAAAATAAGGCATAAAAATCCTATACATTGCTAACTTCCAAGCAGCAGCATTAAACTTTTCTTTAACTCGCACCAGTATGAATCACAGGCTACTCCTCTATTCATCCAAGCCCAATTATCTTTTTCTGAAAAACAAAACTGACTCAAAATAGACATCTCAGACTAGTTTTTGGATTTAAAGCGGCAGGCTGCCATGCCACTAAACCGCCGTTTATTTGTTGAGGTTTTCATCTATAAAAGGATTGAGGTTAATTTTAACTTCCTTTTTTACCAAGTCTTGAATTTGAGCATCAAGCTGCTTGTGTCATGGATACAAGTCCAAGCAAGTTAAGAGACCATAAATTGCTATAATCGAGTTTTATGCTTCTTTCATATCACAAGGAGGGAGAAAGTACACCTGTTCATTTAAAAGATCTAACCATAGCCAATTCACAGGCCAAAGGGGAACAGAAGGGGAGAAAAAGCTTCCACCACATCACACATGGTTTAAGTTGAAAGATTACTTTGTGCCAGTACCAAGCGTATAATGTCAAAGGATTTGACCTACACGCACAGAGCAAGGAAATTCAGTTAAAGCTCCAAACCTGGCCAATGCTTCAACCTTAACTCACCTCTGCCTTTGCATGGAGGGAAGAAGAAAATAGACAGAGCCATGTGAGCTGTGCTGGGGTGTTGTTTAAAAAGTTTAAGTAAGATCTTTGATGAGCATTTAAATTTATATATATAATAATCATAAATATATCTGTCTACATTTTGTGACTGAGTTTCTTCTAACACCAGCCTGAAGCAGATACAAAATACATAACCACTGATTTTACAGTGGTTAATGTTAACTGGTGTGGGTAGATCTGTAATTCAAGAGCTTTATATAAACACAAATTTATGTGGTTCCTTTACAGTATCATTTTTTTCAAGTCCAATAGAAATATTTTAAATGTGTAAATCATCAGGCCAAGAAGGAATTCTTTTGGAGGCACTAATATTTAGATAGTAAATTACATAAATAAATTTCTAACTAGTGGGGTTCGGAATATTATCCAAAACCACGTGCAATTAAATAACTTCAATTTTTTTTTTTCCAATTTAGCCCAAACAGTGTTTCCAACTAGTGATTTATTAATTACCCATTGGTTAAATAAACAAATTAAATAAAACTCTTTCTTCTGTCTAGGGAAAACAAATAATCATTGTAATGGCTTGAAACTACATGCTTCTGGTTCTTTTTATGCTTTTATAGCCTTAAAAATATCTGAGTTTACTCACTTGCTTTTTTCCTTTCCTTTTTTTTTTTTAGTTTGGTAACCTTATATGTTAAGTTTCAGCTGGGACCACACTTTTATGACCAAGTCAAAAATCCCTGAAAACAAGAGGTTGTAATAAAATTGCTGACGGATCTTTAAGCGAAGCAGCAGAATTAGCACCAATAGGAAAGCAAGAGAGATGGTTTAAAGATCAGCTCTTTGAATTAGTACAAAACCTAACGACTGAGAGACTTTTTTGTTACAAGCAGGCCTTTTGTCTTCCTCCAGGTGCAATACGCTTTGTTTAGGAGACATTTCAAGGTCCTTGCTATCGTAATCTGGTTCCACCAAAAACAGCCCAAGTTTATCAGGGTTCCCATGAACCGCTGAAACACAGGAGTGGAGTCAAGGGCGGCATTTAAGCCCGGGGAATTAAAATGGCTTTGTTCCTACTAAGGCTGTATCCTGCTCCGATTTTTAATATTTCCACTTTTAAATCAGCTTAACAGGCCGTAGATTACTGGCGTTAGAAGCATTCAGAGGGCAGGGTGGCAGAGCGGGCTTCGACAGGGCTGTCATTCTGCCTCCGCAGTTTTCAGGCGCTTTTGAGAATCCAGACTGAAGCGCTCGTAGCTCCCTGCCAAGACAGATAAACAGGCTCTCAGGATTAGGGGCTCGCCAGCTCTTTCTGTTGTGCAACACGCTAAATGCCGGTATTTTTATGTTCTCTTTGGACACATCCACACGTCCCCATCTTTCCTTAACCTGGCGCGCTTGCAGAGTGAGTACACGGTGCTTTAACGGCCTCTCGCCCTGTTTCCACTTGATTAACCACGTGACCTCTCCATCCCAAAATACGCTCCCTGCCACGTCGAGCGAGTGCTGCCTGACCTTGGCCCGGTGCCTGCTGGCACCGCTCCTGCCTACCCCGGCCAGCGGAGCGGCAGCGGGTGAGTCACTACGGTGGGCAAGTCGCGACGGTGGGCGAGTCGCGATGGCAGGCAGCGCAGGCAGCGCAGGCAGCACATGAGCTGGCAGCGGGTCCGTTATTCCCGGTCAACACAGCCGGGGCTGCCAAGCTCGGGCGCTTCTCCTCCTCCCTCGCCCTGGCGCACAGTGTCCCCGCCACGAGCCGTGTCGCGAACATTTTGCTAGGGGCGATCGCCTTCGACGGAGCTCCCCTCCATCGCCCGTCTCCTGCGACGGGCGGCCAATGTGCTGAATGCGTGCCAGGAGCCCGCTTCGGGAGAGGGGGAGAGAGGCTCTTTCTCCTTTCCCCTCCTTTCCGTGCCAGCAGCCACCAAATAGCTCCCGCATGGGGAAAAGGAAGGAGGCGAAGCCACCTCAGTGATGTGGACCCAGAGCTCGAGTGCCACAGCCGCCGGGAGGTCACAGGAAGTTTGCTGAAACAGTGATGTTTTCCCAAAATATTTTGCAAGCTGACTCTGTTTAGGTGGAAGGGTTCCAACTGGCTCTGTCAGAAAGGAAATTTTATGGAGAGAAAATATCTTTTTACTGAAAGTACAATATGTTTCTTTGATTAGCAGTTATTGCTCAGCACATAATACTTTTATACAATGCCATGAGTAAGCTCAGCAGTTTTTCTTTTTATGGGGAACAGTGTCATTAGCAGCAGACTTACACTGCTATCTATTTAACATGTCATAAACCAGGCTGCATCTGAAAAGATGCGCACATAAGCATGTGAACTGGATTAGCATATGCAAAAAAATTTATTCTTTCATTCAGTCTGATAGAAGTCCACTCTGGGGAAAAATCTCTCCTTTTACATGCCCCCTACTAACAAACATATATAAACCTCCTGTTTAAGAGTGTCTGAATCCATCCTGTAGCTCTGCGGGCACAGGTACTCCCGTTTTTGTCCAGAGTGACTTGTGTCAGCCAAACTGGAGCATGTCTTAGGAAGATTACTCTAAAGCATGAACTAAAAGGGAGCAGCAGAAATGTGACTCTTGCCGTCTGTAGAAGCACAAAAGTAAGTTGTGTAGCATTTCTGGCCAAGTGAGGCTTCTCATTTTACTGTGAAACTAACACCCTCTGCATTTGTATCTCGGAGAATGTTTGTGAGGTTATAACATATACAGAATATATTGTATAGACCAGAAAATATCAGTCTGGTAAAGAAATACACAAGATGTGCACAATATAACTGAATAACCCACAGCTTCGTAGTGTCCATTTTTGCTTGGCTCCAGCTCTCAACATCATTTTTTTACTCAGTCATTTCATCCCACGTGGAAATAGGCTCCTTACAGCAAGAGGTATGTCTTCAATTTGATTTGTAAAGTCCGTAATGCCATTTGGGTCCTTTCCAAATACTAATTTCGACAGGACTAAAATTTTGTTACCGTGACACGTTATCTCTGCCAAGACTTTTCTTCTCTGCAGGGCTGGTTGTGCTGTGACACTCGAGCGGGGTGGTGATACCCAGCAGTAGCCCAGGAACGAGAGCGGTCCCGAGGAATTCCCTCCATCCGGCATTACAAAACTGCCCTCTTCCCTCCTTCCCTGTCAGGGGCGGGCCACCAGTTCTGCCATTTTGAGATACCATAGGTGGGATACTGTATTAATAGCAGTATAGAAAGTTTTAGAAAAATCTCCTCTGAGGTCCCAGTGGAGTAATAATTATCCAGTGTTCAAGAAAAATTAATTGAAGTGGCAGCGGGTGCAAAGGGGGGCCATTAGTATGACAAGAGGAATAAAGACCTTACTTTAAAGAAGAGACTAGCATAGCTGGGTTTATTCAGCATGCCGAAACAGAGGCTGAGAGGGAAGATAATTACAGTCAATAAACACAGCAGAGAGGTTCAACACCGGGGAGGGAGGAGAACCATTTGCGCTGAAGCACAGTTTTGGCTTGAGAACAAGTGGTTATTCTGTAAACTGACCGACAATGAATTTAGGCTGGAAATTAGAAGATGGTTCCTAGGTATCAGAGCAGCCCTGGCAGCCTTCCAGGGGGCTATTAGAGACAGAAATACGTAATTTAAGATGGATCTTGCTACGTTACGTAAGTGCAGAACACAAGATGTGGCTGGGCTGCAGGGCCCAGGAGATGCTCTCTGGGCTCATATTATCTTCCATTCCATAAATTCTCTGCACCTGTGACTTCACTGAGGTGAAACAAGTGACTGGGACAGGCAGGAGGAGGCTCAGGGATCTTCTCAACTCTTTGCTCTGTTGGATCTCAGCAACAAGATTAAACCTTTGCCTGCAAACTCCCAGTGCACTCCTTACTCCCACTTGGACCACCGGGTCTTCATCAGTTCTCTGAACAAACCCCACCAGGGATGCAGGCTCAGCTAGCTCTCCAGCAACAACACTGGAGACTTCGCGCTTTGCCTGATGAGGGGAAGGCTTTTCCCATTGGAGGGTGGCAGGAATCCAAGGATTCATCCCCTTCAGCCACAGGTTTATCTGTTCCCACTCAGGGCAGAGCGGGACAAGGAAGCCAGTTCCTCAACACCTGCCCACCTCGCAGACAGCACACCCAGCTCCAGGGCACAGCCTTGCTCAAGAGCCTCCCTTGCCTCCTCACATTCAGCTCTAGAAAAAAAAAAAGGCTTGAAATTGTTCAGATTTTTCATCAACTTAAGGCACTAATGGAAAGAGTTATGTAATGGTGTTTAATCCAGAAGATTTCCAAGTGTCGATATATTTAAAAGATACCAATCTTCATATTCCAGTTCCCTGGCACTTCATGGGATTATAAAAGCAGTAGATAAGGCAACAAATATGTTCTCAGTCCCTGAGCAACATCTCCACTTACACAAGTCTTCCTTCTGGGTTACTTCTTTTTTTTTGTCCTCAGCACGGAGCATCCTAAAGGATGACTTCAAGTAAAGAAAAGGAAATCTTGGTTTTAAAGCAGATAGCAAGGTGTTTAGAGTTCTGTATTTTGTTCGAAGTCTTGTCAAAGTCATTCTGCATATGCTTTGGCAAGCAATTTAGAGCTTGATTTTATACAAAGTATTTAGGAAAACTTAGCACACCAGAAAGGTGCCTCAGCAAGATTTTTGATAGTGCCCAAGCACCTAAGCCCCAGAAAAATCAGTGACAGCTACGGAGATGCCTTTGGAAATCCCTCTGGCTGTCTAGCTGAACCTTTAGACACCTACAAAATTTGGCAGCTTGTGCCCAGACACAGTTTTATTTTTCATTAATCACTCCACGTCTTTTACCACATGAGAACAACGCTGAGCTGATGGATACTGCTAAGAGAAAGAGAGCTTGCAGGTAGGGACAAGTATCCCCAGCTCAATTTTTAACTTGCACCGTGATCCTCTCTGGTTTGGTTTGGTTTGTCATCTTCATCTCAGTGTGCCAAAGTCCCTTCTATGTTATGTCACTGCAAAAGTGGAGCCTTTCTCTGACCCAGTGCAGGAATCTTGTGCCTGCGCTGATGCTACCAGCCTAGTGTTACGGGTCTCAGCGGTCATGGGGATCGCTGGAGGAGAGAGTGAAGTACTCGGGCTCATTTCGTGCTCCTTCAGCTCTCTGCTAATACAGCAGTGCTGGAGTCACCCTTCCGAGGTGCGGCCTCTGCCTGCTCTCTCCTCCTCATTTCTGGGGCGACTGAGAAGGCTCAGCATCTCTCAGGATGGCAGCTTTAATGCACTGTACCTCAGGGACATTTCTATCTGCTGTTGAGATTAGCTGGGTCACTGGACTCTCTTACTTTTCCATGGAGACACCTTATTCTGGCTCACCGCTTCCCTTGCCCGGCACTAAATCTCGCCCATGGCATCGGCGTGCCGGAGATGTCTAAACCAAATAACCCTGCCTGCCCCAGAGGCAGGTGCTCCCACCATCCTGAACTTTGGATGGCAACACATGGCCATGTGTTTGATGATAGCGTTTCAGCATTTTGAGGCAGCTGCTCCTTGGTTTTGGGGTTATTCCTCGCTGGCCCTTGAAGCATATTCTTGGCCTTTGAATGGCCTAGTTGTGAGGAAGATTAAAAGTCCTGATTGCAAAACTCCGGTAAATAAAATCTCTCTTAGTTCTTTACTGACAAACCCAGTTTCTTTCCATAGCATTCTCCTCTTTAATCCCCTTTTGGCAGAACATGACATGTTTTGATACCAGGGCTCAAATTACCTTCCATGGTAAATAAAACAAACAAAAAATAAATAAGAGCTCCTTACCCTAAAAACAAACACCCACTGAAACCAGCTTGTTCTTCAGCTGATGCTGCTCATGTGCCAGAAGATACCACTTTGATTTTGCAATTGAATGTATTCTTTTCCCTCAAATACTGACTTGAGCCTCTCCAGACTTGAAATGCTGAGGGGTTACAGTGGAATGACCACAGACATCACTACTGTTTGCCATCTACAAACTAAAGAAGGAGGAAACGAGGAGACAAGCACATGAGTTAGTGTTCAAATGTTTGTTTCTGAAGTAGAAACCCCACCTCAGTATACAGAGCCCACGTGGTCTGGGTTGGTGCAGACAGCTAGGTTTGGATGGAGTGAAATCAACCGTTCTGCTGCCGTGGCTACCGGTGCTCGTAGCAGCCAAGGGGCTGTGCATTCAGGAGGACGGGCATGGTCTCTGCATCTTCACCCGTGGGATTTATCCATGGGATGAGGGGCTCCTTTCGAAGCATCAAGTGCAGGCATGCCCTCGTCTCTTCTGCTGCCATGCCTTTAACAAGAAGTTGCGTCAAGCAGGTCTTCTCTAATGATCCCACGTGGTTAGAGGGTTCACAGGGCTCCTTTTACATGACTGAGTACACAGTACACCCTTAGCAAACTTATTTATAAGTTTTCCCTGTGTATTCAGTATATTATGACGCCTATAAATGGAGATTGTTCACATGCAAAGAACAATGGGCTTGGATGTGCTCGGTAAAACAATCAATTATGTGGGGAAGTGCACATTATAGAGTCAAATAGACGCTCCTCTCCATCTGACCATTTTCATTCTATTTGTACAACTCCTTTCTTAAAAGCAGTGAAAAAGAAAAGCATATGAAATAGATCCATTAAAAAATTGTGGGTTTGCTGTCAGGGTCAGCCTGATTTCCAACAATAAATGCCCAGGTCTGTTTCAGAGGTTTACTTGGTTTATCTGTGTTGGGCAAGATACTCAGTTCAAGATCAGTGATTCTGAGAGCTTCCAGGATCTGGTGCTCAGCTTCAGGCACTTTCAGGGAGCCTGGATATATGCAAAAAGAGATTTTTTGAATGTCTTTGGTTAGGTACCCAAAAATGGAACTGGATCACTAGGAGCGTTTTGGAATATAAACCGTTGTCGTTTGCATCCTCTGCATTTTTAAACAATTGCAATTATCAGAGCTTTTAGATAGGACTTGGCCAGTTTAGATTCCCTTAGCTTCTGGCAGATCAAATTCAGGTGATCATTACCAAAAAAAACCAATGAAACCAAAAATCCTTTGCGTAGCAAAAAATTCTGTATTCACTGCTTTATTCATTGATAAGTTTCCAGTATCCAGAGAAGTTGCTGTAAACTGTTACATCCTTTGCCCTATAGGAAAGACAATGTTTTGTCAGAGCAATTCTTCGTTTTATTGGTGCAGTGATGATCTACAGCTAGCTGAGCAAGTGTAGCATTTATGATGATTTCAGTTCTCGTTGCATGAAGTTACTGAAGTATATTTAATTTTAAAAATGCCGAGTCCAAATGATGATCCTCATTCTGCAGTAAAGCATGTGAATAACTGCTCAAGAGAATAGTCTCTTTGATATCCGTAAGACTTATATATACATGAGCAATTTTGCATGCGAAACCATTTGCAAATTTGAACTCAGTATTAATTAGTTCACGGGGGAAGGTATCCACCAGAATACATTATAAAAGTGAACACTTGTGTTAACTTGAAAAGGAACCGCACAAGAGGGAGGGAGACATTTCAAGTGAGCATAAACCAGGATTTGCCAGCTAACGCTCACCTAGATACAAATGGGTCACTAGTGTATTGCCATTTTTACCTCTCCTCTGCAAATACTTTTTTGCAACGCTCTGTTTCAGCTTCCTTCAGCTTTTAAGCACAGACCTGGTGTTTGTGCCAGGCTCTCATGCTGGTGGTGCTCCTCAGCCTCCACCCTTGCAAGCCCTCTCCCACCGCCCGGCCAGCAGATAAACCCCGCAGGTGGATGCAGCAGAGGACCAGCCTGGGACCTGCAGGAACCAGGCCTGGCCCAGGGAAGCCTCCTGGCAGTCCCCCTCTCACTTGGCTGCCCATCTGGGTTACAAAATGCAAGAGCCCCATGTGGTCCCCGAGGACAGAGGAGCTGGAGAAGGGAGAAGGGCTTGCAGCTGGGATCCAGAGCAGCTAAAACTGAGCTGCCGGGGCTTAGGGAGAAACCAGGCAGAGCAGGGCTCACCAGATGCCTCAGCCACCACGGAGGGTCTGGCTGTCACCACTGCGCCTGTGGATCCGCCACGGGCGACCGAGCCCCGGGTGGCGGGGTGCCACCGGGGATGTCTCCCCGCACGTGCTGGAGCCTGAGGGAGGAGCGGGAGGCCACCAGCACTGCCCGCTCTTGCCCTCACCGGGGTGACTAATGCGGCCAGACATAGGGCAGGGACTAGGCTGAAGCAGGTGAAAGAGGTAAAGGCAGAGAGGTGAGAGTGTGAAAACAGGTTTTCCTGGAAAAGTGAAGGAAATCTATCCATGGGAAAAAAAAGAAAAAGAAAAGAAAAGAAAGAAAGAAAAACAGCTGTGCTAATTCTTGTGCTTGTTTGATCATGTTCAGAGCCTCCTAAGCTGCCATGGAAGNGAACGGTTTTGTTTCATGAGGGTGGTGCACACTGAGTGCATGTCCATGTGATTTTTGTATTTGTACATTAAACATTTCCCCAAGACGTAATTCCTTCCCTCCTGCACTTGGAATAAAGTGACTTTACAAGAAGGACTGCCTCCAAACAGCAAGCAAAGGAGGGCTGTTGGGGCAAGATAGGGCAAATGTAAATGTGTCTGAGCAAGCTGCTCCACCCAGCCTCTCATCTTTGTATGAAAAAAAAAAAAAAAATGTTTCCAATAACCGAAACAGGCAAGGTCTGATCTGCACAGACGGTCTGCAGGCATCTGCCCAAGAAGCTGACGGTTGGCTGGTACATCCTCATCTGATTTATGTTGTATGTGTGCTAAGCCTTAAATTGTTGAGTCTCTGGCTGGCTGCAGTGGTATTACTGGATGGTTGGTGTATGTTTTCAGCTCACAGAGCTGGCTCTGATACTGGGGTTGTTGGCGCTGAATCAATTCCAATCTCACACCTGTCTGAGACAATGAAGGCCTTGTTGCACACATCTCCACCAAAGGCTGTCATACAACTTATTTTTCACATTTGAAGGAGAAGGAAAAAAAAATAAAGGGAGGACTGAGGAAATGCTGTCTCCTCACAAGACACGTTCCTCATGCTTGGATGCAGCATGCCCCGCTTTTCTTTATGGGAAAATATATTTACAAAACAAAGCCAGTGGAGTGCTTATGGAAAGTATAGCTTAATCCTGGTGGTTAAACATGACTAAGGCTTGGTCTCCAGGGACTAACTCTGTAGGATCATGCCCGGTGGATTAAGCATGGGAGATAGGCACCTAGTTTGTCACATTCTTGCTGGAAAGTTTACCTCCAGCTGGGCTAGCACTACTAACAGCTGTTTATCGGTGTTTCTAGCACCTGTGCCATTTACCCAGCATTTTGGGGCCATTTCTTGAGATCTCAGACTTTGTGAAAGGTGCTGGGCTTGGATACCAGCGTGGCTGAGATTCTCTGCTTCCTGGCACTGAAGCAGCTCAGCCTGGGTGGAGGATGAGCCTGGCTCCAGACAACCATTCACTCCCAAGTTGAAGGCAGGAGTCTGATCTTCGTTGTCCATCTTTGCCCTTGTGGTCTCCCTTCATCCACTCTTCCTCCTCCAGTTCTGTTGTGCCTTAGATGTTGTGTCTTAGATGTGCATCCTCTGGAAACTGCAATGTTTTACAGCCTTTTCTTGCCCTTTCTATTGTGCCCTTCTTCTGGCTGAGAGTGTGTGGAGGAGGGAGGCAGGGACTGCAGACCTGTCCCATGCACATTTTTTTCCATTGACTATATTGATGGCAATTTTTCACCAACTCAGACAGAAGGCATGTGGCTGAACATTTCCTTGGAGAAGCAGTTCACTCCCTACTGCTGAAACAGCCTGAAAATGCAGAGTGGCCTTCCAGACTCCCCTCACGTGCCTGTTTGCCATGTATCAGCAAAGGCTGGCTGAGCCCCCCGAGTCAGTGGAGCTGCTGCCATGCTGTTAGCGACTGGGTCCACCCGTCCAGCTGAATGACTGGTTGTGCAGCTCAGAGGCTTTCCCATGTCCTTTTTCCACGCTTTCTAGCCCCATCTCCTCCGTTTTTGCCAGCGCCATCACTGGTTGCTTCGCTGGGGCTGTGCAGACGGGAGCAGGTAGATGGGGGGGGGATGGGAGGAGCGGCTTGAAATGTAACACAGTGTTGTGTTCTCGGTCCTCCTCATCTTGACTCTTACTGCAGTCTCTGTTCTTTGCCCCAAAACATCTTCCGAGGAGGAAAGTAGGAAGGAAAAAAGAGCGCCAGGCACTGCAAACCCTGCTTCTATCCAGTGAGTTTCAAAAGGTGCAGAATCAGACCAAAAGACAGCTCTTCGGCCAATGTAAGTTGGCCTTGCTCTGCTAACAAGGCCAGCTGAGGATCTGCCCTTGTGCCTTGTCACGGTGGTCTTCAGCATAAAAATAAATGATCAACTATGCAATGAGGGAATATAAAGACAGATGGTAAAGCACACTTCTGTTGGTACTTGCATGCCTTTGTTTGAGAATACAGAAAGAGGCCCTGCGGTGATGAAATGCAGACGGGAGCATGATGTTATCTTGCACCTATAAACCTTGCTCTGAGTCCACTGGTGGCCACTATCCAGAACTGCTGAGTTCAGACACACTGGTTTGTACTAAGTAGAAATGGCGCTTTCAGTCTTCAGTAAACAGCATTTTTGCCGCAGGGCCCAAATCCTTCAAACATTTGCCTGGGTAATTGTCTGTTTTTGCCTTCTAGTGTCTCGTCATCAGCTTATCTGTAAGTTCAGACTGGCTAAATGAGCATGTGAGGATGGGGGAAGAGCTGCTGGAGGACAGGGGAATAAACCATTTCATATTTAATTCACTGGCAGGAGAGACTAATGTGAGTGCAGCTACGCGATCATTTTAGGATCACGTTGGGGAAAAAATGAGTAATACAGTATATTAATTTAAACAGATTAAAGAGCTGCACAAATAAATGAAGGGGTTTTTTGTTTTGTTTCTCTGGCAATCCCAAAATATCAACAACTGCAAAACAACAGCAGCAAATATATAATTTCTGGTTGACTTTTAATGAATTGTTTCATAACGTTGCCAATTTTTAAAACTGGGAAAATGTAGACATAAAAAGTACTTCAGTTAGGGCAATTTCTGAAGTTTTTTTTCCCTGAGCAAGCCAACAGTCTATAACCTACACTAACCTTTTTTCTTGCCGTCACATTGAATTTTTACATTAAATGTAAATGTCTGTGGTCTTACTCAAATAATTATTTAGTATTTGCTTACATAGCACAATTATGCTTAGCTTTGAGACAGTTTCTTAAACGGGAAAAAGTTCTTTTTGCTTATAATGATGACTTGTGATCTTGCTCTCCATGCCACAGTTCTCTAAAACTGCTCAGTTCAGCACATTTGGTGGAGTTTAGCTGTGTTTAGCTAAGTTTCTAAAAAGTTTTTGTTGTGTCAGTGTTTCATAGGTTCGTAACTGCTAACGGAGAACAATAATTTTACATGATATTTCTGAGCAGACAGGCTAGTCCCAGGGTGTAATTTGAAAAGAGGTTATAGCAAGCTAGACTTTTCAAGCCATTCAGAAGGGTTTAGTATATTAAACGTTAATTTTTAAGATTTTAATACAGAAATTGAAAGAAAACTGCTATTTGTATAAAACACCACACATTTCCTATTCCAAAAAGAGATCTTCCTCAGTCTGGCAACACAACAGCTGTTTGTTGGTTAATACCGGGAATTACTTTATTTCTTGCACACCGGGACATTTTGCAACATTTGACGTGTGTTGACACTTCTTTTCTATACTGGATTACAGTTTTCCTTCAACGCTGTTATTCCTTACTCCACCCATTCTGGTAGCACCTACCTGCACACAAACCAGAAATGACGATCGGGACGTAGGTGCACAAAATTAGGGGCCGCACTGCCCGTTCCCACGCAGCCCGGCTGTCCCAGGTCCCCTGCGGGAAGAGCTCCAGGAGATGGGGCAGGGAAGTGTGCGGGAGTTGGGGCACCAGCAGGTCCCCCTGCCCCTGGTCTCCTCCAGGCATTGCTGCCATGACGGGTGGTCCAGGCGCATCCTCGCTGTTAGGGGCAGACCCCTCCCCAGCCACCTTGACGGGGAGTGCGTGGCCAGGGCTTTGCTGGCTGAGCCCTGCACGTTCGAAGCCCTGCGCCTGCCTTTTCAGGGGCCTCATTTTTGGCACCTTGCTTTGGAAGGGCTGCCAAGGGGCTTCAGCCCTGCGACAGCTTCTCTGTGTGTTGATTTGCTGAGCTTCTGCTTGACACCTTCAGTACGACTGAAGAGAGAAGCACTTCTAACTTGAAAGCTTGTGCCGCCTGTATCTTTCACCCTTCGGACTTAGATCTAGCCTGCTCTGAAATCAATCAGTATAGCATTTAAATACGGCCAGCAGCGCAAATGCGAAAGCTGAGCTGGACCTAGTGCGTGTCTTGAGCACTCCTGCTCCCACAACCGTGGCAAAGGGTTGAACACGGAGACGAGTCTCTACCTTCCTTTTAATCCTTCTTCCTCCAGCTGTACTCTGCCGTCCTCTCAGACTGAAGCAGGAGTCAGGGGAGACATCCCGGTGCCACCCGCCGGGGCCACAGGTCAGGTGGAATTGGTGATGGCCACAGCGCGGCAGGATGCTGCATTCCTCGGCTGCGCAGCAAGTGCCAAGGGATTTTGTAAAGGAAGCAAAGCATTTCTTGAACGGTTTTTTAAATGTATTTCTGGACTGAATGCCCCTGACAACCCAGTGAGTTGGGGCTTTCAGCACATACTTCTGGGCTTGACTCATTTTCCATTTCAGTTTTGCAGATCTCCTCAAAACCAGCTTCACAGTTTAGAGAAGCAGATCATTTAATAGAGTTTTCAACAAGTCCACTTTGGCTTAGTACTATAATGAGCAACAGTTTCTTAGTTACCTCCTTTCTAAAAAAATCCACGCATCGTTCTAAGTCAAACTGACTTTACAAATATACGTTCACACGAAGAAGACCTTACTTCACCTTGTAAATCAAAGCTGCACTCTGGAGAGAGGTTTCATACCACTGGGCTCAGTATCATTTTTCTCAAGGTGACCTCAGTTGTTAAAGTATGAAGGTTGCATTTGATATGTCACTTACTTTCTCTAAGTCAATAAAATGAACTAGTATGTCTTTAGATCATCAGAGATCTGCTTATTACCAAAAGGTGTTTTAATCCTGATTTGTGTTGGAATTTAAAAGAATCCAAGCAGGTTTCATTTGCCATCCTGAATAAGGGTTTGGAGGGTGATACTCCGCTGTGTGTGCAGAGTGCCCCTAGACGAATTCTACTTTATTAGTTTATAGGCTTTCTTCTGAGCACTTGGGATGAGATCATGAAAGCGTAAATGGCTGTTATCTTCAAAGGCCTCTTTTATACTGACAAAGCTCCACCTTACCGACTCATTTTAATAATCTATTGCAATCCTAATTAGTTCACATCAAGGTCAGTGTTTTGTGGTGGATAAAATGACTGTAAACCCCAGAGAGCAAGTTTTTTCTTCCACTACCATCATTTTGAAAAAGAGAAGGGAGCACTGAGGGTGTAAAAGAAGAGACTGATGAGGACTTTTTGTTTATCTGTAGGCTAAGGAACTTTAATATGGAGTAATTAGTTCACATCATCAGGAGGAACCTGTAAGATACCTGAGGCCATGCTGTAGTCATTCCTTTATCACCGTGTCTCCCAGTAGACTGCAGAGTCTTCCTCATTCAACTCTGCTCCTTTTTTCATGGCATTGGTTTTCCAGCGGGAATAATCCACCCAAGGAACTTTCAGCCTCATATTTAATTGTCTCGAAGCGTAGACAGAAAGCTAGGACAAGTTTCACTGCAACGTGAGCTCATGACTGCCGTTTTGAACACCTGAAGGGAGAGTCCCGCTCAGGCAGTGGCTCTGGGGCTGGGCGCCAGGGCGCCAGCAATCCCCTCCCAGGACCATCAGGGTCAGGTCCAGCCCCCAGGCGTGGAGGGTATTGCCCTAGAAAGGAAGGTGCAGGTAATCCTACCTCTGGAAATAGTGACTCAATGTGACTTCCAGGTCCTGGCCTAGGAGGTATCTTGCCAATCCCTTTGGTCTTGCTCCGCCCCATGAAAGAGAAACTTTGGAGGTGTAACCAGGCTGAGATTCATTTCACCTAACTTTAGACATCCGTATTTTGTGTGTCTCCATCTGACACAGTCATCTGGTATCTTTGCGATCGGGGAGAGAAACAGCTGTTCATCGAGTGTGATTCACCCGCCCAGCTTGGCTTAGATGTCTGCCTTAGGATGAACTGACTTGTGCCCCACAAGCATCTGTTTTACCCTGTTGGCCATAAAGTCTAGGGTCTAGACAAGTAGCTCAGAGGTAGACACCTACATTGTAGATCTCTCAGGTGGGACGAATCCTCCCCCAAGAGCCAGGACACCAGGAGACAGCATCACACTTCGTACACAATTAACAACCTAGCTCGGCGTCTGTGTTTGCAGGGCGTGATATACCTGCCCAAGGCAGGCTGAAAGCAGCTGCTGTCACCAGCAGCAGGGTAGTGAGAAGGGCTAATTGACCAGCTTCTCCGTGAGCATTGTACCCTACCTGAGCCCTGCGCTTCAGCTAGACGACTTTCAGGATGCGAGCTGACTAGCACACAGTAGATACATCTCCCCCGAGCTGTTTTTACAGGTGAACTTTCCCTGCCGGGGTGACATCAGGTAATTCGCATGTGCTCTGACTCAGCCGAGCGCCCTGAGTGCTCTGCTGAACTGGAGCCTTGCTTTCTGCATGCACCAGTTCCCCACCTGCTAAAATGAGGATTGCAATAATACCCTTCCTCGGGGGGCAGTGTGAGGATCAAGGCATTAATTAGCTGGGAGGCGTTCACACACCCAGAGTGGTTCAGGGAAAGGCGAAGAGCAGAGCGGTAGCTGGGACCTCAAGCAGCAGGAGGGAGAAGGTGGGGAGGGAACACGTGGGAGAGGAACAGAGGTGCTCTGTTGTCCGGCAGCGTTGGTCGTGCGGACTGTGGCAGCAGGTCAGGGGAAGCTCCCGCCGTCCCCGCGCCATTCCCCTCCGGACTCGGATGGAGGTGATTCCTAGGTGTGGATTTGCCAAGATGGGCAGGGGAGCAGTAACCCCCCCCGAAGGTCCCGCACCCCAGACCTCATGCAGGTCACCGCAGACCGTACACCCTCCCAGCAGCATCACACAACCCGCACTCTCCCTGGTGCCTCTGAAGCTAGGGGAAACCGCAGTGCCACGCGGCACGTGGACAAGCGTGTGTGCGTGTACACACGTGTGTGTGTGTGTACACACGTGTACGCACTTGCATGGCATCCTTCCACCCGAGGCACCGGGCTCTCCGCGTCGTGCCACCTCCCAGGGTGGGCACGACGGGACGAAGGGTGCAGCCTCCTCGCCGCCGCCGTCCGCCTGCTATCTGTCCCCGATTCCCTCGCTGTTTCAGTTTGTGCTTCAGCGGTACGCTCAGAGATAGGGGAGAACACGGCAGCGGCATCGAGTCTGGCGGCGTGTCTCCTCCAGGGAGCCAAGAGAGGGGAAGGTCAAGGTTGAATTCTTTTACTTCATTCCTTGTTGATGCGGAGAGCAAGGGAAGAGGAGGACGGCTGGTGGAATGGAGTCTCCCTCTTGAGCAAATAACTGCATCTCTCCAGGGTGACTCATACCTCCGAAGACAAAGAACAATGCATCCGTAATTTGCAAAACTCGGCTTTCCGACTTCTGCCTGTCACTGGCACCCAGAGACGCTGCAGTTTGCCCATAATGCCATCACGTTCTTCAAAGCAGCAGTGACGCCAGCCCAGAAGGAGTGTGCTTACTCAGGAGGAGAGATGGTTTATATTTCATTGGAGCAGCTTATGTGCTAACCTGCTAGGGCAGCGCATAGGTTATTGTGAAATCAGAGTTTTCGCAGTTCGGTATTTGGAGTTGTCTGCACTTCCTGATTCTGGCACCAAGTTAGCAATGAGACCTGAGGGGGTTTTAGGGGACCCCCACACCACAGCCAGTTGCCATTACGAAAACGCTACTTGTTTCTTTACGGCGCGTTGTAACATAGACAGTTCTGCTAGTCTAGGCAGCTCATTCAGGCGGCTTTAAACTTGAAGGAGTACACGTTTCTCCTCCTTCTGTCCCCAGAATATACACAGCTAGATCAGTGCTTTCTCCTGCTGCCTTTGGTATCATCTCCAGGTGTCTGACTATCATTGGAGCACTGACTTTCTCGACATGGACATGAAGAATGTGAAGAAAATTCAAGCAAAGCATTAGGATGCACTCGTTCGGTTTTCTCCCTTCCCTGGCATCTATTTCTGAAGAAAAGCTAGCAGAAAATCTTCATCTAAGACTTCCAGTCTTTCACTACATTCAGCACTGGAGGACTGATATCCTCAAAGGTACTGGCAGATCTGCATCATTTTCCTCCTCAAGAGCCTTTCTAGTGCAGCGCTGAAACTAAACGAGCTAACACTGAAGACGAGCTGGGGGCAGACGGTGCACAGACACTGAATGAACAGTAGCAATGGTGCTCTGCACCCCTCCACCTAATCACACCACTCTGTCTGTGGTTTTCCATAGTCTTCTTCACTACACGCTCGATCCTTCTCAGGGGCTGGTACCCTCCTGTATGTCCATCCAGCACCCAGGAGGCTTTGGGAAGTTCTGCATCAACTCTAAGTGCCGCAGCTAGAACAAAGAGCCTCAGCAACTCTTTTTTGAAAGGTTTCTGCCTAAGGCTGATATTTTCTTTCTTTATTGCAATGCCTCAGTGTGGAGAAACTCCCTCGTTCTCCTATCCCAGAGGAGGCTTTTTAGAGGCTCAAATGCCTCTAGAACTTCTCTAGCCTTTGCAATGCTCCACAAAACCACAGTAATATTGAAATAAAATGAAAGCAAACATTGAGGCAGGAGGTTGTTGCCAAAGATCTCTCTTCCAGAGAATGGCTGGGGATTTGGGTGGCTTTTCCACCCCACCCCCCCAACTTAAAAATTTCCAGACACACGACGTATCTGTCACTGTCATTCTCAACCAGAATAAGTCCTGTCACCTGTTAGCAATCTAAAAGGGGCTTTTCAAGGCCACGGAGAGGAGTGAATGCTCATCTCCTATAAATTTCCAGTGGAAATTAGAAGGCTTTGAAAAACTTACCCTGAGGGCAAATCAGAGCTTGCACCCACCTCTCTGAATCCTGCCGGTCTCCCAGCTGTTGCGCTGGGAGGTGGCCCTGTGGTGTGACAGTGGCTTCCACAGCCTGGCACACGAAGGGAAACCACCCTGCAGGGTGAAGTAGCTGCTGATGGAATTTTACAGTTTGCTCTGTAATTTTCCAGCTCCTCATGTTCCAGCGCTGAGAGGTATGAGAATACCAGCCTTGTGCGGCTGCTGCCACTGCCAGTGATGAACTTGTCCTTTGGAAAGTCCCCCTTATTTAAGCTACTGACTAATTCTTTCAGCTGCCGGGAGATGACACACCTTTTCACGGTGCTGCATTAGGCGGAGGATTTGCTGGATCCCGAGTGAGGGAGGGAGATTGAGTCATTTCGGATGCCTTGCCTCAGAGGGAGACTGGGTCAGGCGCATGCGGGACCACACCATGGTCCCTTGTGCTTCACACACCTTCACCTGGAGCTGCTGGGGTGGGGAGATAATGCAAGAAAGCAGATGGGAAGAAAAGGCAGAGGCAGACATGTAAGAGATGTTGGCAAAGTGGGGAAGGAGGAAAGACTGAAGTTTTCAGGCAGGTGGCATCTTTCTCCTGAGCACAGAACGACACGGAGTATTTCTGTGCTTGCAGTCCGTTTCCTCTGTTAAGCAAGACACCTCTCTGAATGGACAAGTCTAATCAAGACCATTCCTGCCTTACACTCAAAGGAAGGGAAAGTCACACTATAAAAACTGTTTCCCTTTGGAAAGATTAGCAAATCAGACCGGGGCGGGGGGGACGGGACACAACACACAGACAAATCCCAGACTCAGAAAAGCCTTTCAAAGCAGTTAAGGATCCGACTCTCCTTGTCTGCCTGCGAGTTTGACACCAGTAAACTAATCCCAGCTTTCATTCACCCCATGTCTTCTGCCAGTTGCTGCCTTTAAAGTGCTTGCCAGGATGGTGGAGGAATTGCAAAGCTCGATGCTATGCGACTTTCAGGGTTTGTTGCGTATGACTGACAGAAATTTTTGCAACCTGAGAAAAAAAAAAAGTCTGGCAACAGCAGCGGCTATTTCGCAATTCATCTTCATCTCGCTGTGCCGAGGATGGGGTGATTTTCACTGCCGTAGATAGTAGCTAATTAGCTGCTCGGTACTCGGGGCTGACTCTTGTGCCTCCCCTGGCCCCGGCTTGGCAAAACCACTCATAGTTTGTCCAGATAATTGTATTTTCAAGCAGGCAGGTGTCCTTTCCCAGGCGGAGGGGCGAGCGAGGAGAGAGGAGGCGCAGACAGCAAGGGGAAGGTGGGCAGGCTGGCCGAGGCGAAGGCATACCTGCTCCCTCCGCCGCCGTCCTGCCTCGCGTACTGACTCACATCCTGCTGCTCCTTTCCGAAGCTTCCAGGAACACGCTGTATCATACCGGGATTTGGCCGCGCCGCGCAAGCTCTTGGCTGGGAGCGGGCGGCAGCGTCTGACCTGCAGTGACACGCGGAGAGCCGTCTCTCGCTGCGCTCCAGGGGCGGAAAGCAGACGCAGAGGTGCGCGGGATCCAGCCCGGCGCAAGCCGCATAGGCATTTCTCCTTTGGGCTCATAGGTACAGTGGGACCTGTGGTCTGATTTGAATTCAAAGCTGAAAGCTTTTAATATGGCTAAAGCAAATGATTTTCTGATCAGAATATAAAAATCTTTCTTTTAGGCGGCTTGGTAGGGATCGTTGTATTTGTTACGTAGCAGTGATGAGGTGGTAGACATTTTTGCCACATCCTGACCGGGTACTGTGAATCACCTCAGTCCCACTGAAACGCGCCGATTTATACCTTCCGAGTGCCTGACAGCATCACAGCATTTTCTTTTGGAGGGAGAGGAGGGTGTTGATCTACATTTTAAAGAGTGTGGCCCCTCTGAAAAAGAGTCACACAGAAACAGCATCCCAGGACTTCATGTTTATTAGGTCCCTGTGATTTCTATGTCCTGAATGCTCAGGACCAGTTTTACAGACAGAAGGATGTTCTGGGTGAGCTCGGGAGATGTGCTGTGGTTTCGACTGAGGTCTTGACCCATCACCTTGCACTCTGAGCTTGAGGGGAGTTCTCCTCTTTTTGCACATGACTACCAGTGACAACTTCAGAAGCCAAAATACACCCTTGTGTCACTCTAGGACAACTCCATTGCCTGGCAGGTGTTTGTTTGCACTGCTTTAACTGTGCCGGCCCTGCTGAGCCAGGCTGTCTCCGGGTTGTGGGCGTATGCACCTCTCCCATGTGCCCGTGCTCCTGGATAACCACCAAGCTCTTGGATGGCCACCATCCTGGTGGATAACCACCGAGCTCTGGGATAGCCACCGCGCCGGTGGAGAACCACCGAGCTATGGGACAACCACTGAGCCCAAAGATGCTCCTGAGGGAGACGCAGAGCAGAGCTGCGGTTCGGCAGCACCGGCGGCGTCCCGGCCGGGAACGGATGAGTAACGGGTGTTAACAAAAAGGTCGTGTGAAGGGCTGCGACGGCTCCGGGGAAAGCCGTGGCCAAGCCGGTCGCTGTGCGGCGGGTCCC
>Ga0065711_1033143_pt1 | contig 26023 bp, 15 predicted proteins | sample Hoacrofraction12_FD_59098 | JGI IMG/M metagenome (GOLD analysis project Ga0065711, IMG submission 59098) | Hoatzin crop microbial communities from Cojedes, Venezuela - Epithelial fraction 12 v2 (version 2) | ecosystem: Host-associated > Birds > Digestive system > Esophagus > Crop | place... | reverse complement strand
GGTCCCATGGACTTCTGTACGTTTAGGTTCCTCAGGAGGTCCCGAACCTGGTCTTCACTTACAGCTGGAGGGATTTTACCCTCCTGGTCTCCTTCATGCCATTCATCGACTTGGGAGGGGTGAGGAGAGAGGTTGCCAGTGAAGACTGAGGCAAAAAAAATATATATGTTGTGTCCTTCCTGTTTGCTCCTAAGCTTCATTCTAGGTGGACAGGGAGGAGCTTGAAGCACTATTTTGAGAGGAGACTTGAAGCAAAGGGTGTGGGGAAAAAGGAATCTGGGCTGGGAACAGGAGTATGAGGAAAAGTGAGATGCTGACAGTGCTCCAGGGCAGGAGAGGCTTTGGTGGCACGGGGAGAGCTGTTCCCGCTGAGGCTGCGGTGACTGGGGTACCTGAGCTCTGGACTGGGATCATCCTACCAGGGCCCCCTGTCCTCTCCCTCCATTCCACCCGGGTGCAGGCACTGCAGGCTGCGCTCCCAGAGCCCATGGCTTTGCTGAACATCTCCTTGGTCCTGCCTGCTTCTGGCCTCCTCAAGGCATTTCTTTGCAGAGTGCAGTCCCCTTTTCCCAGAAACTTTGAGAAATCTATGCAAAAAATAGCCGTGCACTCCCTCGAGTCTGTATCTATAGCCAGGTATGCCTCTTGCTGCTCCCTCTTTGTTCCCATAAAGAATTGTGTTAGAAGTTCCTTACTGATTTAACCTTGAAAATTAGTTCAAGGGCTTTACTAAACCACAAATCCCACTATGTTCTCCAGCCCTTAACACTGTAATGAAATATTGTAATGAATGCGAAGTTTTTGGTTCAACAGAGTATCCTCAGAAAAATTAACAACCAACTAACAAAAAGAAAACACTCTCTAGAAAAGCCCCACCAACCTCCTGCTTGGCTGTAATTTGCTCCAACGACACACGGAAAGTGTCTAATCTTTGTACTAAACCTAGACACTGCAAACAGTCCATTGTATAAATTGACAGTGCAGAAGAAAGCAGGAGAAACATGCACTGAAAGCTACCTACTCCTCAGTTTAATTTTGGGTTATTTCGTGATTCACTTACCCTGACCCCAGCTGTTCACTTGGCTTCGTTATATTCCAGTTGCCTTAGCAGTGAGTAAAGGCAGTATTAAGATATTGCCTCTCCATTTATAAAAAACCTGGGTAGAAAAACATATAATGACTCTGCTCTTAGGTGGGGTGGAGGGGTCCGTGGATAGGTTAAGACAGAGTGAGCTTAATTCACCTGTGATAACACTGGATTGCTTTTGCTGGAGTTAGGGCAGGGATTGTTTTCCCCCAGTGTATGTTGTTTCCTCCCACCTTTAATGAACTAGAGGGATCTGTCGGGGTTTAATCCAATTACTGATGACATTGGATAAAACAGCAGCAGAAGTGGACTGGACGGAAGAAATGTATTAACACAGAAAAATCTCATCTTTCCCCAAAGAAGCGGGCTGAGAACAAATCCTGGGAACCATGAAGTGTCTCTTATTTTGGTTCTTTGTGTAATTTAGGGTTAATTGGTTCACTTGTGATCATTTAACTTATAAAAACACAGTAAACAAAGGAACTGGTCGCAGTTCTGAACAGGAATTGAAAGCAACTTTTTTTCTAGCCAGTTTGCATAGGGCTTTAAAATAATGACAAAGTTTGGATTTAAAGAGTTGTCAGTTATAAGACACGCTTGCAGGACTCCTGTGAACTAAAGAGAACAGTGTTATCCAGAGCTACCAACTAATTTACCTCCAAGGGCTCCAAGAACAATTTTTTTAAGAGGAGAAATATTACTCATATGTTTACCTTGCTTATTTTGTTAAAATGAACAAGTTCTAGTTATTTTCTTGTTTCCAATGATTTTTATCCTATTTGCAAATCTAACTTACGGGCATAATATTAAGTGAATGTTACCTAAACCACTTACTGCCCTGGTGCGTTTAGAATTTTGCCTGGCCCTGCTTGTGGGTTGACTGGTGGGACTCATGGCTTGTGTTTCTACTCCTTGCTTGAGTGATTCCCACCTCACACTGTTCAGAGTAGCCACAAGAATGAAAATTTTGAGTAGCTGCACAAATACACACACAAATATCCTTGCAAAATACACGTGTGAGTTTCCCATGTTCCTTTCCCCTGTGAGGACATCCTGGAGCCAAAGGAAACACAAATGCTGACCCGAAATGAGAGCTCAGGTAGTTACCGGAGTGCTGCTGGGGTTCACACCACTTTGCTCATCCTGGTCACCTCAAACAGTGTTCCTGTTAGCAGCATGGTTTAAATGGTGATTTAATCCCTAATATGATTGTTTTCAGCAGTCTAATAGCTTAAGATATGCAGATTTCTTATGCCCATGACCCACTTGAGCACCCTTTGGAGTAGGTTAGTCCCATGTGGGTAGCTATGAAGAAAGTAAATCCCAGGCCAGGTCTGGGGAAGGCATTTCACCCCCATGTCACGGGTAATGGTCTGACTGTCACGTCTAGAAATCACTGCTGTGACTTTTGGCAGTTTCAATTTAATTCATAGGCCATAATGAGGCTGGTTCAAGCCCGTGGATGAGATCTTTCCATGGCTGTGCTGCTTCTTTTAGACAGGTGGTAAAATATGCATTTTGTAGTTATGACTGATGTCTGTTCAGTTACTATATTTAAAGGCTAATAGATTTTTAGAAACACTGCCTTAGCCAGCAGGATTTAACTTCATTAGTTTTGAAACGGGATAGAAATGTTAGCCACTGTGCAGTCTTTGATTATGCTCTGGGGAATTTCCTAGGGTTAAATTAACCGCAGGGGAACTCTACTCTTATTCTTTGAATGCCAGTGAAACATATTGAGAAATACAGGGGAAAAATAATTACAAAATTCAAATGTAAAAACTATAAAATTATCTTATGTATAATCCCTAATGCACAGTAAGTTCTGTATACTTGCACCATTTAATGTTAATTAAACCATTTATTTTATATTTTGTTTTTTCTTTATAAAAAAAGTCACGCCACCGGCAATAGGAGTTGACCATAAAGGGAGTTTCAGAAAACTACCATTTCACCAGACTCAGTTCAAATTCAGGAGGGAGATAATTTAGCCACTAAATGTCCTGCCTTATCTGCAGCCTCATTGGAGAATTACTCTCCAGAATCGCTTTCATCCCCCAGCTGCCGACAATTTAGCAGTGCTGCTCGCCTTTAATTAATCTCTTTGAATCTACATGTAGAAGGTTAGTGTCAATGACTATGGCAAAGTGAGTGGAAATTTTTGTCCAAAAAAATGCATTTCAGAAGATGCGGTATGATTGGAATCAAAAGTCTTTTCTACAGTTTTTTATGTTCTACTTGGAAAATATGAAATGGAAGATTGTTTCTATTTTCATGTATCAACAGAGATTTCAATATTTTAGTTATGAAAAAATGAAAATTAGCCAGTTTCGGTTTTCTTTTCGTCTGCCAATTTTCTTTTTATCTCCTCATCCCACTAATTTAAAGAAGAAAATAAAGGGTGGAGGGCAGAAGTATGGCGTATATATTCACATATAAAAGTGAAGAAATTTCCTTTCCTTCCTCACAGAAGAGTTAGAAAAAAATGTAAGAAAGCCTGTGAATTTAATTTTTTCTTCAAGTCAGCACTCTTAAAAATGCTCCCCTCTTTTCTACTGAAAAACAAGCTGAGGAAAATATGAAAATCCTTATGTGTAAAGTTAGTACTTTTGCATTGCCAAAACCCAACCTAATCCTCAAGTCAACATTAACTTTTTAAGAAATGCAAAAGAAATACAATTTCATTTTTCAAAAAAAAAATTAGAATAAATTAAAACTGGTAGAAGTTTTCCTTTATTTTTTCTAGGTTCTTAATGTGCATGTAAACTAGGATTTCTGTCCAACAGGTACAGAGGCAAAGGAGGTCCTGGATTCCACATGAGACTGAGAAAGAAACAGGGAAAAATGTATTTCTTCTCAGATTGTATTTAGTACTCGATAAAAAACCATCTACCTAATCCCTATACTGCTCCTCTTCTTTTTTGCCTTGTTGTAGATACACTTGCTACAACCTTTACTACCTTTTCTCTTGCCTGATTTCAAGGAAACAGTCCATATATCTTCTGACAAGACAGGTATAAAACCCACGTCTTTAAAATACATATCCGTGTGTACATCCTAGGCAGGAAATGTGTGTGCTTAGACACTCAATGCAAGCTGGATGCAGACCCAATCTTGTAAAAGCAGAACAAGCTTCACATGGTAAAAAACAGCAAAAGGAAAAGCTCGGCATGAATGACTGACCTATTCTCTGCCAGTACTGGACGGGCACATCTATAATGGTGCAGATGAAGGTCAGTCAGATACAGAGAGAGCATGGGTCTAGAGATTTCTAGACTGTACTATACGAGCACGTCAGGCTAGCGGCATGCCTCCTTCATTTATTTATCCCTCCGCATTTTCTTAACTTCTCTAATTCCTTATGATCTGTGCATTTTTTCTACAGAGTTCACATTGCACTCTGCTTTTACCTACTGCTTACCCGTTTGCGACTGCCAAAAAGACGGTATCTCACCATTTTCCAGACTACAGGATATATGGAAGTTGGCTGTCATTTTCTCTCATTTGGGTAACAGGAGATGCTTCTGGCAGTCTTCATCCACACCTACACTCCTGTTTCAGTACAATATCCTTTCAACAGTGTGCAGGCTTCAGACTAGACTTGGCAAAACTATTTGCTGAGAACAGGCTAAACCGCAATACCAAATGAGAAAAATAGCACAGCAATACATTTTTTGAGACTGATTTGGATGGTCTGGGGTAGCTTATGACTTCATTGTCATTATTTCAACCTCACAGAGCCCTGTAGGGTAAAATGTTCAATACTACTCCTATTCTAGAGATGGAAAAACAATTAGTTGATTTAATTCAGTCCTAAAGAAGAATGATTTGACACTTGAGCTTCAAACTAGATCTTCATTATTTCTGGCTTTACAATGAGTCTGTCGCTGCTGCTCAAATAACATATCTTTCCCTATAGTGCCCTTGAACAAAGAACAAAAAATTACCAGGAAAAAATGTAGTCCTTGACCTGAAAGCCAGAGATTTTTAAAGAAAATCTGCAAAAGGTGGGAATTTGTTATGTAACAGGTTTCCAAAACAAGCATAGCCCTAATTTACTCTAGATTCTGTTATAAACCAAATTAAAAGATAGGGAAAAATTGTCTTTCGGCAGGGCACATTTTGAAAGAAGATATAATAGGTGGAAGAAAGCAGAAGAATAGGATAAACCACAGGAGAGAATGAAGACACGTGTGTGAATTGGCATGTATTGTAAGATAAAATGATCCATGAACTTGGGTTATGAGTGCTATTTTGCAACAAAGACACCACACTACAAAGGTCAGCGTTGATGACTGAGGAATACAAAGGGTCAACTCCGATACAAAGGCGTGTGTGTAAGGAAGAAAATGGCTGGTATCAAGCAATACCAGAGGGATCCTGGGATGAAGTTAAGGGAGTGTAACACAAGAGAACAGCGAAAGAAGAGACTGTGAAAAGAGTACTGACTATGCTAAAATAAATATTTCTTTTTTAGATGCCGGGGAGCGATATGGTCATGAAATCTGCATATTGCCATCACAGTTGCTATAGCGAGTGTAATGTACTGTGTTTTTTTACCACCAGGGAGACAGTTGCAACAGACAGGGAGCTACATTAGGACGTTGTGCTTAACAAGTCATGTGTGATTTTACTGTCAAACTGCAAAGTGCCATTCTCCTATGGAAGAAGGCTGCAAGTACTTTCGAGGAGTTGATAAACACCACATGATGCAGCTTTCTGGGAAAAACAGAATCCTTTGAAGCATTTCCAGCAAAATCCTTGGAGAGGCGAAGCATATTTTCAGATGCATGATTCTAGGTTAAACAGCTATGTCCCCCCCTTGTTTACAAAGCAGCTCGACAGCTGCTGTGAGCCACTGGCCCCCTTTGGACAGGCAGGCTACATTTGGATCTGTCACACCGAGCCATGGTGCGCCTCCGCTGCGTTACTCGACAAAGATCTCATCGGAGATCTGCTGCTGGCAAGACTAAAAGCCTCACCAGCTTTAAGAGCAGCAGATGATTAGTTTCTTTCCTGCTTTAAGTTCCCTTATTTTCGCCTCTGAAGTTGGGAGAAAAGTTTTTAGTGGTGAAATTGGTCCTGGGAAAGCTGCACCCTGCTTTGCGCACAGAGAACAAGATATAAAAATGAACAGCAGCAGCTGGCTGTTGGCAGGGAATGGACTCTTTAACAGAGGGGAAGAAAGACCTGAAATGTATTTGGACACAGAAACAGAGTCTCAAATTAAAAAGTTTCATTAAAAGAGCAGAGCAAAGGTTGGCATTGAAGCACTACTTCTACATTTGGGAAATCAGGCTGAGAGATGCAGCTCCTAAGCTGTGAAGCCCCACCATAGCTCCTGAAAGTGTTGCTGGAAACAAGGCCAAGCCAGGACACCTTGTAAGCACCAATGGGACAGGAGAGACGGACAGAGGTTTAAATCTCGTCTTGCAAATGAAGATACGTGCCTGGGTATGGCCCCTCTCTTGTTGATCAGGCTGAGGGTTATTTGGTAAGCTCAACGCACCTCTCTAGACAATGAGGGGCACAGCCAGTGACAAACCAAGTTGATAATTCCCCTTTCTTAGTCCAGTTTGAAAATGACACCAAGCTGAGTGGTGCAGTTGACACACCAGGAGGACAGGATGCCATCCAGAGGGACCTGGACAAGCTCCAGAAGAGATCGTGTGTGAACCTAATGAGGTTCAACAAGGCCAAGTGCAAGGTCCTGCACCTGGGTCTGGGCAACCCCCGCTATCAACACAGGCTGGGGGATGAAGGGATTGAGAGCAGCCCTGAGGAGAAGGACTTGGAAGTACTGGTGGATGAAAAGCTCAACATGAGCCACCAATGTGCGCTCATAGCCCAGAAGGCCAACCGTATTCTGGGCTGCATCAAGAGAAGCGTGGCCAGCAGGTCAGGGGAGGGGTTTCTTCCCCTCTGCTCTCCTCTGGTGAGAGCCCACCTGGAGTCCTGCATCCAGCTCTGGAGCCTCCAGCACAAGAAGGACATGGACCTGCTGGAACGGGTCCAGAGGAGGCCACAAAGGTGATCCGAGGGCTGGAGCACCTCTGCTGTGAGGAAAGGCTGAGAGAGTTGGGGCTGTTCTGCCTGGAGAAGAGAAGGCTCTGGGGAGACCTTAGAGCAGCCTTCCAGCGCCCAAAGGGGCCCTGCAGGAAAGATGGGGAAAATATTTTCAACAGGGCTTGTGGCAATAGGACGAGGAGTAATGGCTTTAAACTAAGAGAGAATAGATCTAGACTAATTATAAGGAAGAAATTTTTTACCATGAGGGTGGTGAAACACTGGAACAGATTGCCCAGAGAGGTAGTGGAGGTCCCATCCCTGGAAACATTGAAGGCCAGGTTGGACGGGGCTCTGAGCAACCTGGTCTCGTTGAAGGTGTCCCTGCTTAATGCAGGGGGGTTGGGCTAGGTGACCTCTAAAGGTCCCTTCCAACCCAAACTGTTCTGTGATTCTGTGATTCTTTCCTCATCCTGCCATAGCTGTGATGCTCCTAGGGGATGAGAGGGAAGCAGGATGGGAGCAGCAACCGGCCAGGACCACCTGCCTCGTGCCACACCTCTCGACAGCATACAGCCACTGGCACGGCTGAAGGATGGGTGCAAGGTAAAGGTCTAGAGCTGTTTTGCTGCTCTGCTTGTTTTTCTTGCTCATGGTAAACTTTTACTACAAGAAACTGTTTGTCCAGCAGCCCTTCTGCACCTTCTCATAAAGGCTGTAGTGGTGCTTTACCCCTATGTAATATGCTATTTGATGCATTTATGCCTATATGATATCCCACTGTAAAGATTTCTGCTTACCTCTGTGCAACATAGTCTCTTCTTCGCCAGCAATGTTTTTCCTCTAACCAAGGCAAAGGAAAACAGTGGAGACAATAAATCTCTCTCTCGGGGAGGGTGGCAGCAGACCCTTTGCCTCTGAAACCCACAAATCACAGCTGGCTGGTCTCTCACAGTCAGCAACAATATTGTTTCCTTTGCCCTCCTTCCCAGCAAGTGGTCACAGCAAAAATTATTACTGATGGCATCTGACAGGCCTACGTCACGTTTTGACATTAGCTTTTAGCTACTGGGGCTTTTTTTAATAGCTGCCAGTGTGTTCAGTCAAATACCTGTCTGTTACTACAATCAGACAGACCTTAATGTGTCTGCGATATGGAAGAAGACCTCGGCGTCTTTCCAGCACTTTATTCTAGTCCCAGCGTAGCTTTTCATCACCCATTCCTCACACATAGCTGTCCCTGCTCCACCACAGAAATCTTCCGAGTTGGCAGCTCCAGTGTCTGCTGCCATTAATCTTTGTGCTGCGGAGAGCAGGGCACCAGGTGATTTATGGCAATTACCTGCTCTGACGCAGTGGAGCTCAGGTGGGTTAGGCTGAATCGCAGTTGCCAGTGTTTTTTTTGTCCCCAAGCATCCCAAGGATGTAAAATATACATCTGCACACGTGCATTTATTTTCTTCTTCAAGCACTGCTCAGTTAAACAGGGGGAGGGACTATGCATTTTAATCACATTTTAAAATGGTATTGAGGTGGTGGCGCACTCGTAAGTGAAAGGTTAAACACTTTGACACCAATTCAGAATTAAAAGCTGTAATCAAATGTCTTTGTTAGTTTTGTGAAAGCAATATTTTCCCAGGAAGCCTGTAAAATGCACATCTTTCACCCGAGATTTCCCAGGCTAAGAAAGGTCTAGCTTTTATTTAAAGTGTCATTCTCAGGTTTCACTCCTGATTTTCTATTCTTTGAAGTGGCAGGGACCTGGAGTGATGCGCGGGAAGTGAAGGTTGTGCCAAGCTGAGATCAGCATCGATGCCTTGAGCCAATTAAGGAGCAATGTTAATGGGCTCTCTGGGAATCCTCCTAAGCCTTCCACATCAGAAAGGATGATGCCCACAACATACGGCTGAGCTGAGCATTTAAAGTCTAGAGAAATAAGAGCAAACCTTCAAGTCTTCATTACTAAGCAGCTTCCCTACTGCTTGTAGTGAAAAGGAAGTGTGTTTTATAATGGGAAGACACAGAAGCGATTTCTCCTCTTACGAAGATTTATATGGGTGCATGAGTGTGTGTGTGCAGGTATGTGTTACAGCATCTCAATAGTTTATATCCACTGGGCATTAAGCTGACTTCTACATTTCTTTTTCCCTGCAGTTGCTTTTATTTGTTTAATGTCAGTAGGGAAAAAGGAAGGCAAGATGAATCCTGTGAATAGGTTTGCATATAGAGGAAAGGAGCTGAATTTAGGAGGGGATATATGCATGCAGTAAGCATCCATTTGGAGAAGTGCTGCAGGAAGAAGAGGGACAAGCTGATGGAGGGGCAAGGGCAGCCAAGGGGGCCCTGGGGAGCCTGGGGGGAGTCTGGTGGCTGGAACGTATCTCTGCCCTGCCCTGCTGCACCCCTCCGCTTTCCCCTGGAACATTGCAGGGGTGAACGGCAACTCCGCAGTCATACTGATGTGGGACACACTTACTTGAGAATAAAGGATGGCTTTTTCTTGCTTAGCTTTAGCTGATTCCAAAACAGCCGAAGTTAGGCTGGAAAAATGTGCTCATTCTGGAAAGCTAATCTGCAAGGGCCTTATAGGAATATAAATATAGCATCTTATCTTGTGCTGTTATAAACTCCCACACAGACAAACCCGGAGGCAAGCAGAAAAAACGAAGGCAGGGCTATTCATGATACCCCTGGAGTCAGCTACAGTCACAGGCGGGCATGTGGGCAGCCAGAGCCGACATATGCTAACAGCGATGAACATATGTGCGTGGAGCTTGGCCACACAGAGCTGCTGCACAAAGAGCCTGGCTGAAGTGGCGTTTACCAGGGCATCCTTTGGCCATTAAGCCTTCTATTAAATGCTGCCTGTGATCCATGCTGTGACAATATGTGGCAAACCTGGTGTCACCTTTAATGAGAAGCCATGGGTCTTCTCTGGGATGCCTTGCTTGAAAACCCGTTTTTGGTAGAGCCTGACTGGAGCAGGTGAGTTCAGAGCATAAAGGAGTTTTGGGGCTATGTTTCTTCCCAGTGGTTGGTTCCTGGGTGAGGACCACACATGCCCTCCCAGGTACGGCACTGAGGGCTTCCAGCATCCTTACTGCTCTGGGGCTTCCAGGCCAGTCACAGTGTTTGAAGTGGCTCAAAATATTTGGGTAACGGTGCTCTCGGAAGCAATTCTATTTTTCAAACTCTTCACTCTTTTAGCTGTCTAGGGCCATCTCGAACCCGAAGCCCTAACATAATCTGGTGGCACGCTGGGGCTTGTTTACAAGATAAACTAACAGCTGCTTTCCTCTCATCTGCTGCCTCTGCTTCGAACTTGAAATGGGAATTATCTGTGTGTGTCAGAACCAGAAGAGTCAAAGCCTCCTTGGAGATGCCCTTTAGGCCTCTCTTTCTGCTACCTTGCTAACATCTTTCTATTTGCAGAGATGGCAACCCAGCACCTAATCTTCCAGAGGCACATGTATTGCTCCCAGGGAGGCATGTTAGGAATGAAGGTACTGATTTTTTTCTTTTCTTTACACCCCCAGCCCCACGGGTTAGCCCACTTCTGCTTATCAGCCTACCTCAGCACTTGGTGTTTGAAATCTGGATCAGAATTTTTCAGCTGCAGGTCCTACACATGATTTTTCAGCAGTGGCCTCATTTGCTTTCAGAGCAGTTGAGTGAAAATGCATCCATTTTGGGTTTTGTGCATGTGTAGTCAGAAATGTAAGAGGAGAGGCCTTACTAATTTTTTTTTTCTGGACTGGTGTTTAGTGACTGTATTAAAAGGCCACACGCAAGCTCCTCTCTTATTTGCATATCAATACTTAGCCTATTAGAAGCCAATGGAGTGAGGGTCTCGCAGTACATACCCTCTCACAGCGTGACGCTCAGACTTCCCATGACATCCTTTCTTCAGCTTTCATGTCAGTGAATATTATATTGTGATGCCTTGAAGCCAGGATAAGCTGGGGCTGTTAAATGTTCAGATGTATGCTCAATCTGTGAAGCTCGCAGCTGCTCCACTCTTTTGATAGTGCTAGTAAGCAAAATTAGTAAATAAAATAAATGCTTAAGGTTCATTTGCTGCACACCCCAATACATGAATGAGAATAGAATCGAAGACATCAAAGAAAAATAAAAAACAGGCTAGTAATAACATGTTCCCCTCAGGCCTCCTGTTTAACCTAAATGTTATGTTAAAGGGATAAATGGGTGAACTGAATTGTTATACACAGTTAAAAGCTGGGAATGAGATTTGAGACCACATCCCTGTTAGTAAGATCAGCATTACCTCCTTAAGACAAAAACCATTAAATATTTTGCTGAGAAAATGTTATACATTTAACGTATTTGTGAATGTTATTCATCATTTACCTAGTGCAGTGAAATCCTGAAGTGTCCCATGAGGCTGGGGCAAGGTCACCCCCCTCCCCTCCTGCTCACCCCACCCCTTCCTTGTCTCTGCCCCCCGAGAATGGGGGAATCTGCCACGGCCACCTGCGGCTGAAACAATATAGGAAGGCTCCCTGGGAAAGGATGTTCTCAAAGAGACCTGAAACACAGAGGAGAAACCTAAACAGGGTGTTAACTTCCTCATGGTGGAGTTGGTGGAGGGATGGGGATGAGGTGTCATCGGAAGTCACCATCAGTTTATAGTGGCTGTGGCCAGTGAGGAAGAGGAGGAGAAGGTGTCCCTGGGAGTGGGGAAGGTAGGATGCGGCCACCTACTTTGTCTGAGTAGGGGGTGAGAAGGGCTGGGTGTGGGGCTCCCAGCATGTCTGCCACGCGTGGATGGAGGAGGAAGGTGGCTCCAGCAGGTTAAGTGCCTCAAGGCCCCTGCTCTCCCAGTACTGCAACACCCTTGAAAGCACATGGCCACCTCTCTCCTTCCTACTAGACAGTGGACTGAGAAGGGAAATGCTGCATTGCCTGCATACACCACTAACTCATGCTGCTGCTGGATTAAAATGTTTTAAACAACACATCCAGAGGTTACGTGCTTGAGAAAACATTCCTCGAGGAGACTCACAGAGTTGGACTAATGAGGTAACCTCAAGAGATGGTGACCAAGGACATGGCCAGAGGAAACAATCTGTGGCGATGAAGGTATTTAGAAGTATCACTCGTGGGGCAATCCTGGGGCATGAGTATGCCAACAAGTGTTCCGAAAGGGAGTGCACTGAGAAGCTCCATGTGAGCCTCCACCCACGCTCAGAGCTGTCGTGCTGAACTTAAGTTACTGCCTTTGCTGTCATGAGTAAGCATGCTAGAGAACCTCCTACAAGACTTCAGAAATTAAGGTACTAGTGCTCCAAGCATTGTCGAGCTCTCTGGCAGAAATTTGTCTTCCAAAGAACTGAGATTAAGCACACAAATTACTTTGACCTGGAAGAAAAGAGCTACTTTCTGTGAGGAGGTATTAAAAAAAGAAAAAAAGATTTTTCTGTCTCTGCTTTTTTCAACGACAGTGGAGTGTGTCAGGCTGGTATGTTGCAAGGTGCAGAAGTTGTATGTTTTTTAAAGAACATCAGAAAAAAAAGGCACAGAGATTGAATCAATCTGAAAGCAATTTTACACAGAGCATGCAGGACAAGAAGATAAACAAAATACGGGTGGCGATACACGCTAGATCTGCTGGTTGGAGAAGGCTGCATTTCCTTCTCTCAGCCTGTGCTGCCGAAGTATGATATGACTCATGCTCCTGTGAAATATTCACCTCTATTTAAATCCACCATCTCCTCTTTACTATAAAGTCAATTAATTTAAAAAACTCCTCATAATAGGAGTATCAATGGCAGAATAATGGATTGCCCTGGGAATGGTGATCAGATAAACTGGAGTCTTACAAAGGTCAGGTAATATACTAATATGAAAAATAGGATCCAGCAACAGACATTTAAATTTAGGAATATGCTTTCTCATAAAAATGGACTGACTGTATGAAGTGAATGTATCCAAAAACTCTGCTTAAATAAGAGGAAATAAAGTAAGAAAGCATAGTATTATTGCAATTTTGGGGTTGAAGACTGTGTTCTAAAAAATAAAAAAGCATCTGAAGTTTAAAGTTAATTCATCAAATTTCTCTCATCTACAGTACGTGTTCTTTTTTTTCTCCCTCCAGTGTTTGAATGTACCACTTGCAGTGTTAACGCTAACTCCTAATCTGATTTTATGTATGCTTAACTTTACACTCTATGAGTTCTCATTAAAACTCAAAATGTATAAATTTAAACACATGCTTAGCTCTTTGCAGAATTAGGGTTGCATGTTGTGAAATACATAAAATATATAATACAGCTGCATTAAAATTACAACAGAATTCCTGGCTGGGTTTTCCTGGTCACTTTTGTTATTTTAATGCAGTTGTAAAGGTGGATACCTTTAATCATTGTGCTACAGGTTAAAAACTTAGTTAGCAATTTATAACAGAACACACTACGCCTAAAAAAATATCATTGACAAATGCAATCTGTTTTTGCATTTCAAAGTTATGCATGAATAACAATTATAACAAATGTATCTGTGATTTTTTCCCAAATTTTCCCAAATCTTGTTGAAAAGCAGTTCAGTGAGAATGCTCAGTGTAAGACATTTCAGATGTTCCTTGGTGTTGCCCCGTCAAGTAAGTCACAACTTCTACCAGACTTTTTCAAAACCCAGTCACAGGTATTCCTCTAAATCTCACAATTTTAAGAAGTTTTCCTGCCAGTGAATTAATTTCCAATATTGTCAGTGGAAATACAGCCATGGAGATGTGAACACCTTTGGAGCCAAATGAATTACTGGGAATGCACACAGCTAATTTCGAAGGTATATTCGGCCACCTCTAAATCAGCAGCAGAGGAAGATTTCCCAGCCTGCCTCCAAACACGGGTCCATCAGACATGGACACTGGGGCTATAGGAGATATTTCAGAGGAAGGCATAGGGTATCTTGTAAAATAATTTCTTAATGATCTAACTCTAGGGAAAGTTTCTTCTTCCTATCCATCTATGTAGCCGTTGCCTTGCAGTATGGGAATGTCATTCTTTTAATTTTTCTGTCTTATCTAATATCAGTCTAGGTATTTCCATTTTCCACGGGTGTGCTTAACTCTTTTTTTCTAATCCTGCCATGCTGTTGGCCTCAGTGATGAGAATCTCATTTACAGCATTCTCATGTTATATCCCCCTGTTTCCTCACTGGAGCCTGCTAGCAGCCCGAGTGATAGAGAGTGGCTTCTGGTGGCTGCATTCAGTTTTGATGTGCTGGTAGCAAGTACAGAGTAAGATAAAATAGCAGACCTCTAGCACACCTGCTTAAACATCTGTATATTATTTGCCATGGTTTTAAGCCACTTTTGAACACCCTTTGGCACTTCCCCAGAAAAACCCAGGAGGAGCGACCAACGAGGCTGATGCGTGGTGCGAAGGGGACCTGCCTCAGCCCTCCTGTGCTTCTGGGAGGGAAAACTCTGGCTCCAGATGTCTCAAATCTGGCTCCAAGAATTAAGTCTACTCAATGGGGAAAGAAAGGAAAATGATGATGGAAAAAAATGAAAATAAACCACTGGCTGGTCATAGAATCAAAGGAAAAATAAAACTAAAGAAATCATTGAAAATCAGGAGAGTGTTTGGGGACCATTGCTTCTGTGCAATACCCCTTGGCTAGGAAAGACAGAATTATAAAGATTTCATAGAATTTCAGGCCAGAAGGGGACCATTACGGTCAGTTACTCAGACTTTCACGCTGTTGTTAAGTATGCTGATGCAGCCGGTTTTGCCACAAGGCATCCCTGGAGAGATGGCAGGCTGAGCCCTGAAGCCCGTGGCCTCTCGGCCAGCGCCACGCTTTGAAGGCTGGCGAAGGAAGCAGACAACAGCTCCCTCCAGTCGTGTGTGCAGGACTTACTTGTACCCTTGGCTGCATGTGAGTGTGTCCTCTTCGCCCACAGCCGCTCACTGGGCTACCATGACCTTCCCATCTCTGCCTTAAGCTGCTACCTGCCTCCCTTTGCCTGCTTAGCCAGAAAGTCAGGAGGACAACCCTTGCCTCACAAAGTGACTGGGTATGGGTTTCATAAAAAAAAAACGTACCTGTCGACTGCTGCTTGCTCTCTTAAAAAGTAGGGGCAACCCATGTACTGTCAGGTGTGGGAGTCAGGTGGGGTGAGGCTGCTCCATGACTCTTCCTTTTTACTTGCTTTGCTTTACTTTGATTTGTCTCATCCTCTGAACATGCACAAATCAGGAAAGGACTTTCAGGTGCTATATTTTCCCAATTCAGTCTATCAAGACCTCATCAGAACCATGGTTTGGTCTGCCAGAATCCCTGGTGAGACCTCAGGGGCTTCCCCTGCACCGTACTGGTCCGGTGCTTCTGCTACCTGAGCTCCTGGAGCAGTGCCTGCCCTCACCTAACGCTGCCACAGAAAGGACGGAGCATATCAGTGCTTTCTCAGCTCATCTTAATGTTTTGCACATCCCCCTTCACAACTGCAGTGAAGATTTTAACATAGCAACCACGTTTTTATATGTAGCAATGACAGATTTTGTCTTATATTTTACAACACAGGCTAACAGCTGTTTACAAAGTAGTGGCAGAGGAATGTTGTCCAGTGGGTATACTGACTATTCATTTATCCAGAGGGATTACACTGCGGTGAACAGCATTTGGACTTCAATTTAGTATGCATCCAGCCGAATTACGCGATTAGCTGATATGCAGAACAGAAACACATGCAGTCAAATGGTGCCAGATAAAAAGCATATGATTCTTATACAAGTTCTTCTAATATTGTACAGCTAAGTTATAAATATATAGTTATATGGAATTTGGCTATCTTACTGTATATCTATACGTCTGGTGCACTATCTGTGTACATACATCTGTAGCTATATGTACCGAGCTGCACTCATTTCAGAGTTTTTATCTTACCATTACATAATCATTTTTTCTTTTTACTTTAACTACGCTAGACTTCAAATGCTGGTACAGAGTAGTGTTTATCTGTCATTTAAAAGAGGGTGTGAGAGTTAAAAGGGAGTCTTTTATTAAAAAAAAGTTTCAGAGAAAAAACCTCTCCCAGCAGAAACAGCTCAATGATTTTTAAGAACAAAGAGAGAGAAAGAGATTTTTGGTTGGTGCTAGGACCTTTTACAATTATGGGGCTGCCCCTGCTGGAATGCTGGCCCCTCTGGCAGTGCTGCCTCTCCCCAGGATGGAGGGAACAGGGATGGGGACGGGAGGAGAGTCTTCTTCCTTCTCCTGCCCTGCCGCAAGGTAGCAGGGCAGAAAGAGCCCTGAGCAGCACTTTCTCCCTGAGCACCCCCAGCTGGCTCTGAGACCTAGGGAAGAGAGCAAAAAGGGCAGGGAGCCAAGACAAGAGGATTGTTTTCCCACTGGATGCTCCTGACTGTGAATTTCAGCCTTTGTACCATTGCGGGACTGACCACAGTCCCCACCATCATCCTGCTCCTCATGAGAAACCAAGAAGCTGGCAATACGGCCAGCTACGGACTACATGGACAGGAGCTGGGTCTTGTCATATGATGTACATGAACTGGGACAAAATGAGGTCTCGAGCGTATCAAACAGGGCACCCTAAGTTGATGGACACTGCTTAACCCACCTGTACCTCACCCTCCTGCCTGCACACAGGAGTAAGATCCCCTCTGTCCCTCTCCATCCAAGAGGGATTGTGTTGTTACCTTTCTGGCTCTATCACTTTGTTTGATATTAAAGTGATCTGTGCCCTGGAAAAGCTCAGAAGGAAACAAGTCTTTTCTTGTTTTCTCATTTCACGTGACAGAAAGCATCGGCCACATTAAATAAGAGACTGGAAAGAAATAGTGAACAACCACTAACACGGTGATCGCTGTTCATCCTCTGTGCTGCGTGAGGCTGGAGTCTTATGAGAAATAGCATGTACAGAGGTAATTAAAATTAGATTGCTGTATAAGCCTTAGTAGGTCGAAACATGTCTGTAGGCAATTGTTCCAAAAAGGTGCAGCAGGAAAGTTCTTGGCCTCCACATGAGGCTCAGGCTATGCAGGGACAATTCCATGTGATCCCAAGTGTGCAGAAAAATACACCTAGGTAACAAAATATGATTGGTTAAGTGTGCAACCAGAAGTATGTAAATAAAACAATTAAAAACATTATGATTCAATTAATGTATTTGCAGGTATTGTAATGATAAAAGACTGTCAAATAGCTTTCATTCTTTAAAGTGCTCTCCTTTCTCATGTGTGAAAATAAATGAGGAGAACTTCGTCTCTGCCCTTCAACAGCTTAAAAAATTGTAGGGTTTATACGGAAAAAAATATTTCTTACAAATATTTAGCCAGCTTGTTTTTCAATTTGCAATGTGAATTTGCATCAACCCCTCAGAACAGCAGGAGGTCCGTAGTCTGTTCTGTACATAATAACATGCATTTATTTTTTCCATATTTTTGTTGTCTGGAAAATTTGCAGTGGATTTTAAAAATATTTTCATGTATTTTTGATACATAAACATGAAGAAAAAGCAAGAGAGAACGAATGCCTATGAATTACGTGACATTCTAAAAACGTGTTTCCAAATGCATTTATCTGAATTCAAGCTGTGAATTAATAGCTGTAGCTGTATCAACACTGTATCAGTTTACTGTACGAGGAAAATATATGAAATGAGACATAACCTACTAAGGTCACTTCAGGGGCTATCACCAAGCGGAAAATGAATGCTAATATTTTCAGATTTAACATGGGTAAGCTAGTCAGATCCAATAGTTTGGGGCTGAATTCTGAAATGCCCTCGGTGAAAGTAATGCAAGGGGGATGGTCAGTGAGATGGAATTATTAAAAGATAGGGTGGAGCCAAGCCCAGCCATATGGTGAACGCCATAACCGGGGCAGACCTGTCACGGCCAAGCAAGCTGGGAAAGCAGGCGAAAAGAAATTGTCCTGAAAGAACAACATGCATCCCGCCATGAAGAAATGAGGGCAGAGGGCTGTGGGCAACGCGTTGGCCAGTGACTGACACTTGCACTGATGAAAGACAACACTGGAAGTTGAGCCCCGGCTATGAAAAGTTGATTAGGGTAGATGGGACCCTTCATCATGCCTTAAAAAATCATCACAGCTCAAAACACTCACTTCCAATAGGCCTAATAATACCCTCGGTCATTCATGCAAGTTGGATGAGTAATATATCTATCAGCAAAATAGCTGCATAACTGGGTACATCAGACATAGCTGTTCATAAAACACAAAACCCGAAGTCCTTTCCACCAACAAAAAATGTGAGCATCTCTGTCTCACTGCAACTGTGACAGAAGTCTGAGACTTACTGTAGACGTTCTTAATTTTTCCTCAGTTGTACTTTTTGGTGAAGGAATTTACATGTTAAAATGCATAAAAATGTTTGCATTTTGGTAGGTATTATAGTCAACAGAATCATTAACTAGATATTTAATTAGCTATCAAAATTAGGGCTCAGTCCTCAAATACTTTATTCATTGAATGACTCTGATGGGATAACTAAGCTGAGTAACATTTACTTTGGGTGCTTTCAGAACTGAGCTCTCATACAGCGAAAATTGCTGTGCAAGCACCCTGCCCCAGTGCTCCCCAGTTTGCACTGGTGCACTCTCTGGATCACTGCCTGGTCACTAAGGAGGATCTACATGGCTGGAAACAGCTGAGCTGGTGCTGACTCAAGCTGCTTGTGTCCACATGGTCAGTACTTCACCACTGTGGTCTAGTTCAGAGCTGGCTTGTCTAGTGCTAGTCCCCTGATCTTTGCAGCAGTCTATAGTATGATACAGCTGACGTATCTATATCATCTTCTTCTTTTTTGCCAACAACCAGGATTGCACGAGGTTTTAAAAATTCAAAAGTAATTCATGGCAAACTAGCATGGTACTTCCATGCACATCTGCAAAGACAGGTGTGCCAAGAAGCCATTGAGGGAAATGCTGGTTTTGGTGCTGATCAGATGAGTATATCTCTGAACTTCAAGTATAGAAATGAGAACAAAAATCAGTTGATCATGCCCAGGGAGACAGGTTTCTTGTTGGTAAGTAACAGCCATTGTCATTGTGCTCTTGGGCTCAGTCTTCTGTCTAGGTCACATTACAGCTGCTGACCACATGCGTGAACATGCACATGTTCTCATATCTATAGTATAAATCCATTACACATTCTTGCACCTATAGTCATCGAGGTTTTTTTGTGTGGTTGCTTTTTGGGCATGATACAGATCAAGTTGCTGTGTTTGTACAAGCAAATTCTATGTAAATAGGACTGTTCTTTGGTATTTGAGCAAACCAGGACGGAGTAGGCTGCACTGGTATAACTAAATCCTCTTATCTTCTGCACAGGGTGATCGTATTCAAACAGTGCAGCAGAAATGGCACCTGGCCCACAGTAGCTCCTAAACTATGTCCAGGACCTGTTTGGAAGAGTACTTGCTGACTTGAGCCAAAGTTTCCTGGGGACAATTTAACTGTACAGATGATGAAACACCATGGCTGGAAACACTCCTTGGCATTATTTAATTTCCTGGTATGGATTTAATTAGTCTGACCTGACATTGAATGGTGAATAAAATCCAGTTTTAAAAATAAAATTCTAGAAGAAAGCATTCTGTTTAGTTCTGATTTTTTTTTGCAGCCTTATCTCTTTGTACATTGTTTGCCATTTTGTCAGCATTCACTTACATCGGTTTTTTTGTGAGTGCTAAAACTTTGAAATGCTCTTTTGCTTAAGTAGGAATACTATTCACCCATTCTTTTCTGTCTGACTTCTTATAAACTGGAACGCATTACAAGGTTTTGCTTTAAAAATTAATTTCTCTATTAGTTTTTCTAGAGAAAATATGCTGCCTTTCAGGCGGAAAACTTAAAAAAAGATTACATCTCTGTTAGGATTTAATTTTTATAGGAATAATCCGTCCACTACAGCTCAACATCTGCAAGCCTCAAGAGCAAGTTGTCATGCCTCAGACAAGCACAGGAAAGTGAAGGAATTTTCTAAGAAGCCAGATATCATTTCATGGCAGTGAATTGCTACCCTCTGAACACTGAGGAATTGTGGCGTTCCACTTCTCATTATGTATGCCCACAAGAGAAATATTAAACTAGACTTTTCTTTGACTGTTGCCTTCGTTCTTTCCTTCTCTTGTACATACTTATAAAATAAAGATCAAACTTCCTCGAATCCTTTTTATCTGCTTTGAAGTCTAAGGAAAACTTTTTTGGAAATTCTATTTTCATCTCTGTGAATTTATTCTCTAATGCTTCTGACTTGTCAAATATGGACTGTGCTGTTCAACAAGCAGTTAAGGAAAAAAAGCCCATCTTTGAATCTACATGAATGGACAATCATTCTCACCATTCACGAAAGCCCTCAAAAAAGTGAAGCCACAATCTACTTTTCTATTACAATTTCTTTTGGACCAGTTCTGAGGCATGGCCTTTAAATTCTGTGGAGGGGGAAAATTAGAGACTTTTTCTCTGCTTTTTGCCCAGCAAATTACTTTGAGTATATGAAAGAAGCAAATCCTGCAGCTTCGGACACCTCTTTCAGTATTCTTTCCTTGTTCCTTCCCCAGAACTCAATTTTTGCCTTTTGTTGTAAAGGAGGAGATATTGTAATTTCAGAAAGATAAATAAAAAGTATCCATCTCAGAGCTATTGCCCAAAGATGGGAAGACAGAGATACTCCCTTTTCCTGGAGAGGTGCGGGGAGTGGAGTCCCTCGAATTGGCTGAAAGAAGCCCGAATCTGACTCTCTTTGGAGAAGCACAGAAGAGACAGCATCTCCTGTAGCAGATCTGACCCTTTTCCAGTAAAGCAGTCCTTGTGAGGGCAGTCCTCAGGCAGTGCCTTAGTGGATCTGGCAAGAAACCTCTAATTAGAAGCTACATGTGCATGTCCTGTCCAGGAGGGCTTGGTCCCACTGGCCCACCATCCCACCTGCAACTGAGCCCTCCTGCCCCAGGCAGGGTGCTGCATCCCAACACACTGGTGCCACTCTCCAGCATCTTGAAATTGCCCTGCGAGATGGGTCTGTGTCCCACTGCTGAGATTCAGCCCTGTCCCTGTGGCTGCTGCCTTAAATCCTCCTTGCTTTAGCCTAAAAAGCTAGTTTTACTTTAATTTTTTCCCAGGCACCTGAACCCAGCTGGTCCTGTACGACACGATGCTTCTCAGCCCATTCCCTGGGACCTACTGGTGGCCTGAAATAAACCATCAAACCACCTTCCCAGCTGTTTGTTGCTGTAGGTCAGCTGGGCCCTTTGAAGAAAACTCAAGATATAGGCAACCAAAACCTTGTTTCATTAGGAAAATGAAAGAGAGTCTGATGGTACAGGTGGAAGCATGGGAGACATGCTGCGTTTGAGGTGAAATAGTATTGTGGGAAGCTTGTGTGGCTGGAAAAGCAACCCCTTGAGCAGTGCTGCTCTCTGAGGATGGCCTTCACTCAGCTTCCAGCTCATGTGCCTGCAAAGGCACTTCTTTCTTTTTTTGCAATTCATGGTCAGAAAAAGGCTTTAATTTCTTCAGATGGATGACATGCGGTTTAAAATCTGCTTGGGTCTGAAATGGGTGCGGATTGATCTGTGATGGTCTTTAGTCTAAAATACTGTTGTAGAAGTTGCATGGATATTAGAGCTGTAAGAATTTCCAGAACAGACTTACAGGTATTTTTACTTTGCAAAGGTACATATCTAATGACAGATGTGTATGAACACACACATTCTGTTTAGACCTCATCAAAAGGCTGATAATGGTAGGCTTTACATCTCTTAAGCAACATGTCTTATAAGGCAAAGTACGTAACTCTGAGATCTGAAAAGGCATTGTATGGCTATATTTTTAACAGAAAAAAAAATTAAAAGCCTGCAGCAATGAAATGCTTAGTGCAAGATCTCAATTCTCGACCTTACAGCTTCTACATTTCAATCTGGTGCAGTAAAAGATTTTGCTGATCCTAAACTAGTGAACAGCAGGAAGGAAGTGTCTTTTTTTTCCCCCTTTGAAGCAGGTGGTTATTGTTTTAAATTATTAGGGATCTAAACTTGGCCACTGTCCAAGATATGTCATGGAGCTTAGGTCCTCAGCTCCAGAGTGAAAAGCACACACCCAAATATTTGATCAGAGAATATTCTTCCAGCGTTGCTGACAAAGACAGACTTCGAGATGACAATACAGATTACAATTTCCTTTCAAAATCAAAGAGAGTTTTGGGGTTTTTTCCCCTGGAAGAATTAAAACATGTTCAATCAGAAAGGTCCAATGCGTCTCTGGCAAACAAAAATTCCTCAGGGATCCAAATTAGGACTAAAACAAGCAAAGGAGAGGGCAACTCACAGCAGTGCATAGACACTGCCTCTTGTACGATTTTAGTCTTGTGTGTTTGATCGCTTGTGTGAATTTTGCATCTTGTGTGTTGTTGTTTATCAAAGGCCAATCAACGAGAAGAGACATTAGAGGGAGAAAGAAAGGAGAAGAAAAAAGGAGAGGAGGAGCAATCTTCTGCATATGTGAAGCCAAGGGATATTGCCTTTCAGGGTTCATGCACTGTTATTTTTAATTTTTATGATTTAAAAAGAATGGTAGAGAGTATCAGAGTTAAAATGCAAGGGTTGATGAATTCAGAGAAAACACATTGCCCAGAATTAGCTAAGGCAGTGGCCCCCAAGGCTTTTCTAGACCAGTGAGCCACCTTTAACCCTCAGCTGCCATGTGCCCTTGGAGGAACCTACCAGGGCGTTTTTCAAAGCAGGGCCCAGAGCAACTGTGCAAATCGCACTTTGCTGATAACTTCCTCCTGGCAAATCAGAAAAACTAGATGGAAAATAGCAGCATGGAATGCTTGGACACAATGTCAGTCTGTACATTTTTCTGTTTATTTTTGTCTGTAGTTAATTTGTGACTACTTATCCGAGGCTTTTGGGCCACTACAGAGCCATGGGCTACAGTTAGTGGACCACTGAGCTATGGAACCAGTCCTCATTAACGAACACCTGCCGGGGATTATTCATCCTTTAGGGTAACTTCCATACATTAAGAGTCCTGTTGGCAGGAAAATATGAAATAAGAAATTTTCAAAGGACTGGGTTGCTGGGAGGTGATTTGCTTTTGCGCATTGCGCTAGTTCAGCTGATGATGTCACGAAAGTTTGTTGTGCTTTACTACTGCTGAACTCGGAATCTGGAAAGCTGTTTCTTTCCTGAATCTCTTTTTTTAGAAGTAGTGCTCCCAAGACTTATTCTACCTTGTAGCAGAGGCAAAGATGATTTCGGTGATTTTTTTCAGCTTGACAGAAGAGATGGACACAATTGCAGAGCTGTGCTGCAATTTCTTACACCTACTGATTTTACTGGCAAGTATTTCAGGTGTATTTGTCTGCTTACAAAAACTCATATTTGTTTACTTGTGTTCAGTAACCACCTATTGAATAGCTGATACGACAAATGACGACATGCTAAACTGCCTACCTAGCCTGACAGCTATGTGAGACTAGGGCATGCTTTCCATCTGGTGGCTATCAAATATAATATTATCCAACTCTAATGAGTGTGGGAGAAAGAGGAGACAGCATGCAGGAACAGATTTGGAGTTTTGAAAATGCAGATGAATATACCTGCAGATTTGGTGGGCATAGTAGTGCAAAGCATTAAGAAATTGTCTTACAGTCTGCAGCACCAGTTTGCCATCACCGCTGACCTGACATGCTGGTTCATGGGCCGCTTAATATAATTACAGTGTTGACCTGAGATCCTTCCCGTGAGGTGCGAAACTGAAAGAGAAACAGCCTTCCCATTGACCTTCCTTAATTTTGTGCATTCGTCAGAAACCCAACATTTTGTGAGATATTGATTTGCATTGCTGGCTTTCTTCATCCTTAATGATATAATACCATGTAAAATATTTTAAAGAAAAATGTAGTAGTCTTATGTTGGAATAAACTGTTCAGTCGATAAGTAGTGCAAGTGCACCACAAAGCCAACTCACCCTTAACATGACAGCTATTTCTTCAGTGACATTTATGAGCTCATTGAAAGAATGGTAGCAATTTTATTCATTGTTTGGGGCTTACTACCCAATGTATAATGAAAGTGTTAAAGAAAGCGGATGTAACACAGCTCTTTTTTGTAGTGTAAATAACACAACCATTTAAATTATACATGTGCTAGAATTACATTATACACAGACACACTATGCACAAATTAGAATAGACCTTTTACCAGACTAAGCTGTATTTTAATTAGGAGAGTGGCGACAAGCCTTTAAAATCAGTCAACACTGTATTTTGGTTTTAACTCAGAAATTCTGGGGCTTTATGAATTCATGACAGACCCTTAGGGATACATTTTCAAAGAACTGCACAGGATTTTAGCCATGCAAATCCCATTAAAATCAGTGGGAGACACGCGGCTAAAACCCACGCAAGGCTTTGGAAGCAACATGCGCCTTAATGTTATCTAGATAGTGTTTCGGCCTGTGAATTTCCTTGCTTCCAATTTTTACAACTGAATTCAAAAGGAAATAAAATTTGCCATGGGTATGTTGAAATTTTAACAGGATGCAGCCTCTTTTAGTTCCAGAGAAGCAGTTCTGATTTATCAACTACATTAACACATGGTAAAGGTATTTTTCGTCTCTGCTTTGCGGGCTTTATGTATACCCGGCTATTCTGACCTGTGGTTAAATGATTTTACTATGCAACTACGTAGCTAACTGACTTTGTAAATATATATATATCTCGTAGTTCTCCGAAGATTATAATTTCTCTTAATAAAGTATTTGAATTGGGTAAACCATAAAGTTTCTTTCGGAGCGATGGTTGCATTGGACGTCAGTGCTGTGATACCCTGAGTGATACGCTCCCTGCTGCCAGGCTTTTCAGAAAGGCCCAAAGACACTGGAGCAGTTCCAGACCAGGTACTCGCAGGTGAGGGCAGCAGCTGACCAGCATGACCTTCAGACAGGCAAGTCTTCCCTGGCTGCCTGAGTTGCAGGGACACCAGTGGGGATCTGCAGCAGGGCAGAGATGGCAGTGATGAACTCAGGAGCACATTTTGCTGTTAGGTGAAAGGGAGAACTTCAGTCTCTGTCTGAAGCAGGTAGAGGAATTAAGCTTTCTCTAGACTGTGAGTCTATCACCAGACATTAAACATGGAAGTAAAAAATAATGTGTCTGGAGATGTTACTCAGACAAGTGCCAGGTCCTTTGTTCAAACGCAGCTTGCAGTCAGTGAAGCAGAAACTCCTGGTTTGGAAGATTGGTTGATACTGAAAGTAACAGGGAAAACCTGAATCTGCAGGAAGAGTGCGTTGGCACGTGTGACAAAACGCAGGCAATCCAAATGATGACGCTGCTTATCTGTATGGCAGGTGAGAACAGACACCAAACTTTGAGCCCCGATCAGAAACACTACCAAATTACACGATCTTTGAGACCTGTAAGTCATGGACTCATAGAATCATTAAGGTTGGAAAAGATCTCTAAGATCATCCAGTCCAACCATCACCCCAACACCACCATGTCTGCTAAACCACGTCCTGAAGTGCCACCTCTACGCATTTTTTTGAACACCGCCGGGGACAGTGACTCCACAAGTCCCAAGTGTCTTGGAGAAGGTGAGTTTCAAGCAAGTCCCCTTCTGCTCTCCATGCCTACGAGAGGAGCCAGAATCGCAATTAAAACATGTTAGTTTCACGGTATTTCTGTAAGGGACGGAGTGAGAAGGTTTTTGGTGCCGCAGCTCGTCGGGGTGTCGGTCACCGAGGCACCCCGCAGTGGGAGGCGGCCTTTTCGGGTTTAACGCGCGGTTCTGCGCAGTCCGGGTACCTGAGCGACACCTGGCGCGTTCAGGGGTGGGGTCCCGGGCCGGGGCACCTCCCCTCGGGGGGTGCGGGGCGCAGGGTGCGGGGTCCCCTCCCCGGCCCTGCGCTAGGTGGA
>Ga0065711_1008862_pt1 | contig 26023 bp, 17 predicted proteins | sample Hoacrofraction12_FD_59098 | JGI IMG/M metagenome (GOLD analysis project Ga0065711, IMG submission 59098) | Hoatzin crop microbial communities from Cojedes, Venezuela - Epithelial fraction 12 v2 (version 2) | ecosystem: Host-associated > Birds > Digestive system > Esophagus > Crop | place... | reverse complement strand
GGCCGCTCCTTTCCCGTTCGTTCCCTCCTCGGCCCGTCTCCCGGCTGCGCGCGTCCCGCAGGCCGCTGCCGGGCCGGGCCGGGCCGGGGGGGAGGCGGCCGAGGGTGGTATCTCTGGGGTCCCGTCCCCCCCCGGCGCTGCCGCTGCGCTGAGACCCGCCGCGTCCTCGAGCTCTGACGGGATCGGCTCCGGTAGCGGGTCCAGGGGCTGTTGTGCCTTCTCGCCTTCCCGCCCCGGCCGAGGGTCCCGCTGGGGGGCCGCCTGCTCCGAGGCGGAGCCGGGGGGTCCCTGGAAGCAAAGCACGGACGGAGCGGGCGGAACGGCCCGCCCGGCTGCTGCTGGGGTTCTTTGCCCTGGGGGCGGTGAGGGGCTGGAGCCGGGCTGTCCCATCCCTGAAGGGTTCAGCCGGGCTGGGTGGGGCTGTGAGCACCCCGACCTGCTGGAAGGTGTCCCTGCCCCTGGCTGGGGGGTCGGACTGGGTGGTCTGCGGAGTTCCCTGCCAGCCCAACGCAGTCTGCAGTTCTGCCCGCTCTAAAGCACGTTTATCATTCGAACTTACAAGTACTGCTGGAAAAATGAGGCAGTGCGTTGCCAGTGGTAGTAAAGCCGTTCAGGCACGGCACAACATGCAACGAGCGTTCGTTCTGTTCAGGAGGATGTTTCTGCTGTCACTGTGTTTATTTTGAGCTGTTCTAGTAACTCCTGGACCAGTAGAAACAGTGCTAGTAATGGAACTGGAGAGCCCTGCTGCTAGCAGCAGCACTGCTAGTAAACTTCGTGTTGCTGCACCTTTGGTAGTTGACGTCCCGTCACCCTGAAAAGCCCGCTGAGATTTTTCCGCTCGCTGTGCATTCCTTCAGAGTTTTTGGACAAAAAGCTAAGCGCTCCTTACAAATGGCGTGGGTTTGATTCTGAATTCGTCAGTCAGTTGAGTAGTTTCCTTTTAAGCGTTTTGGATTTGTGTCGCCTTTGAGAACAGCTCTCTTGTTTTTTATGGCTTTGTGCGTTTGTGTCTTTGGGTCATTCTTCCATACTTCTAAGCGTGGTGGAATCTGCCTGCTTACCCTAGGCTTTGTGACTGGGCTAATACACGTGGGCTGAGCATTTTTGAAAGCTATGGGAATAACTTGTCTCCTCAGTAAATGGTTTATTTCTGGAGGTTGTGGTGTCCCCAGAGGAGTGCAAGTGTGTTGACGGGGCACAGGTGAACGTGCCTTCTCTGTTTGTAATCTTTGATTCTGCGGTTCTTTGTCTTAGTTTTTTTACCTTTTTTCTAAGACCTTCTGATTCGTTCACTGGTGGTGAACACCTAGTAGGTGTTTTCATCAAGCCGTCAGATGTAACCCCAGCACCTCATTCCCGGGTGGTATGTAACTCAAAGCCTGTTGTAGATGTGAAGGGCCTTGCTCATATGAGCGTCAGTATGAAACTTGGCTCCTGCCTCTGAGCTGATAAAGCCGATAGCTCTTGCCTTTACTGACACGCTTACAGGCATGTGAGAGAGTTTTGAAAGTGTTGAACTAACTTAACAGATAATACTGGATAAGTAGCAAATGGAGAATTTGTCTCCAAAAAAGAGAAAACAAACCTGCCCTCTGTCTGCCCGGTTGTTTTTTTTTTAAAGTATTGCAAGTTCACTTAATTTTGCTTTTTTATTAATTTCTCAAATAATGCATTTTTGAAAATAGCATCAAAACTTTTTTTTTGTGTATGTGTGTGAATGCTTCAGGAAATGCTTCAGAGAACATCAGAAGACTTTTTTCCAAAGATGGAAAGTTCAGCTGAAGAGATGGATACCTCTGATAGCCAGTGGGGCTGGTTTTATTTGGCCGAGTGTGGTAAATGGCATATGTTTCAGGTAAATACCTGTGAAGTTATTCAGCTGTGATGGATTCCAAACATCAAGCTACCTATTGCAGAATTTGTCTAAACGTGCTTTTTCATTTATTTTGAAGACTGATTCAAACAGTCATTGCTCTGTTAGCAGCGAAGATATTGAAAGGAGCTTCCGAGCAAACCCACATGGTTCTGTTTCTTTTACTACTGCAAAATTTAACTACACGCTAGACTTTTCAGGTATGTATCTTTTCACAGAGTAAATTTAAGTAACAGAAGGTGCCAGATAGACCAATTAATTTGTTCATTCAGCAAATTATTGTCCTTGTATCTAGTGCAAAAACTTGTGACTGGAAATGTCTTTTTACTGGAAGGTACATAGGACCTGTTTTTAGAAGCAGCTGCCCCGTTACATTTTCTAGTGTAGTTTCTTAATGAAGTAGCATGTCTTGTTCAGTAGCAGTCCATCATGTTACTGCCTCTTATCTCAGTGGTATGTACCGTACACCTATGGGACTGGGAATTTTGAACCTTGTTTCTTTAGCGTGCAACTGCTTGTAAGCTTGAAAAAACTGTTCCATTCAGAGTCTATGTAAGACACACTGATATGAAGGAAGCTTCCTGCAAAATACTGGCATCAAAGTGATTTTATAATTCAGCAGGTAGTTGAAGCCATTTCTGGTGTCAGAACAACAAGGAACAGGCAAAAAGTTTTTCTGGTAGATTGGAAAGATCTCACTTATGCCATGCTGGTAAATTGCAGAATGTTATAGGATTCTAATATATGTAGCTAATTATAAATGTTTGGGGTTTTTTTTTAAGCTTTTCCATCCATTGATTATTTTCTGATTAAATCACAAAACAGCTATATGCATAAATAGAAGCCTCTTCCAAATCAAAGAACATAATAGTGTTTGAAATATAGAAAGTGGGGACTGGCCAACACAGCGAGGTACCGGGAGTAAAGTTGTATGTAACAATACCAGGAATTTTATGTTTACCTGTGTTGAAATGTCTGTTTATAAAAATCTTTGTTTTGCATCCGGAGTAAAAACACGAAATGCAAATGCTAAACAACAATTTTTATGTTATTGTTTGTAGGTCGTGATGTCTTGCATTAAGGGTAGTACTAATGTGCTTTGTCATCCTAGTTTTAGAGTCAGTGGAAGTTTTGCCAATGACTTAATGGGGCTGAATGTTAGATGGGTATTTTAACAGTAAACATTTTGTTTGTGTAATATTTGCACATTTTGCCAACTCGTGTAAATGACAATTATTCTGAGGCCAGTATTTAGAAATATTTATGGAAAATGCTGATTTGTTAATTGTTGAAATTGGAATTCCTATTAAGCAAATTTGGGGGTAGTAACATTACTTAAAAAAAAGGACACTTAAATGTTTCATATGCTATAGATGAATTCCACAAACTTTCATCCTAACTCTTGTTTTATGCTCAGCAATGAAACAAACCAACCTAACCACCCTTAAGCAACGTCCAATAAAGCGAGCTCCCTTTTCTGTCAGTGCTTTCAGGTAAGGAAATGAAAGGAAGGCTACTTATTTTTATTTTATTCCTGATTCTTCTAAGTAAAATGAAACAAAAATATGTTTTATATTTATTGTTTATATACATTTAATTTTTGCATCAGCCAATTTGAGAGGTGAGCCAAGGTGGGAGAGCTAGTCAAGTGAAGAAGGAAGAGATTTCAGAAGAGAAGAGTGACAAAAGAGTTTTTATTTTGGTTTGTATCTTTTTTTTTTTTTCTGAGAATGTAAGGAACTTACAATGGGAGACGCAAGGCATACTGAATATTGATATCCTTTGGCAAGGTTCTTAAACCTGTGCCTGACTTTAGCCATTGGAGTCCCTTGCTGTAAATGCCCATTGAATCAGAATTGCTGTGGAGAGGCAGTAGCAAAAAATGGAGTGGTTTGTTCCATTGTAATAATAACTTCATAAATTATTTAGAAGTATTATTGTAACAGCAGAAAAGATAGAGTTCTGTTTTCTTGCATGTATGTTTTAATCATTTACTCTAAAATGATTTAAAATTACGATAAATTGGATCATAACGACCAGATTGTTTCAGGAGTCCAACTGTGTTAGATTAGTCACTAGATGTGAAGCTGTGCTGATGTAAATCTGATACTCACTGAACAATGAGCTGATCTATGCAGTGATAGTACCACAGATAAAATTGACGATATGGAATATGTGGGGGGTTTATGCAAATAGTTTTGTAGAAGTAATTTTAGTTCTGACTTGTAGTTTGGTTATACTTTCAAAAATAAATTTGTCATTTGTAATAAGAAATTTAGCAGCAATCTTTTTACACTGACATTCAAGAAGGCCTGTTTTTTTTGAAGTGTCAGCTGTTTTTTCATGGATATTTGCTGAAGAATGCATGCAATAATGTGGCAATTCACTTTGGGTTTTTTGTTTCTTTAATGATTGCGTTCAGTACTCTCTTTCCATATGATGAAACAATTCTTTGCTTTCAGGAGTTTGCTTCTTTTAGTCCTGGTTTTAAGGCTTAAAAGGCTCCTGTGTATGTGGTGTATATGCTTAAAACACACTTTTTTTGAGGGCTTGGTTTTGGTGTTTTAAAAACAGATGCAACTATGGTTTTCAAGTGTGCGTTTCTAACATGATGCTTTTAAATACCTCAGATGAGGGCTCAGTTCCCAGAGGCTTAGACTTGTCATAATTCCTGATAGTTTGGAATGTTCAGGCTGTATCTACACTCTCACGTTTCTACATTAGCATTGCTTTCCTGATGTTGTGGACCTTTCTGACCATCTTTTCTGATTTATCTGTATCTTGCTGGGTAGATGGTGTATTAAAACTGTTCATTACTGTGGTTTATTTGTAATAAGCTAAGCCAGAATTTGAATACAAAATAAGACCTCTTGCCTTTGACCTTACCTGCTGACAACAGCCTTTGTTCGAATTAAAACCCGCAGTAATTTTGTGGAAGTTTTATTTTTTTGCATACTGTATTGTTCGGAGCAGGAGTTTGACAGGATGAAAATGCCTCATGTCTTTGATGTGATGTGTTTTTACCTTTTTTTGTTTGAAGTTTCATCTGTGAAAATGAGGCTATCCCTATGCCTTCACACTGGGAGAATGTAAATACTGAGGAGCCATATCAGGTAAGAGTTGGTAGGCAAGCTGGTCAAAAACATGTGATAATGAAATAATGCCTTGAATGGAAATCGTACTAACCTCTGTTTTTCCAGCTTATTCCCTTGCAAAAGAAAACAAATGAATATAATGAAGTTTCTAGTCTCTTTGGAAAAACAATGGATAGCCACCGAATTAAAAGAATTAAGAGAATACAAAATCTAGACTTGTGGGAGTTTTTTTGCAGGTGAGATTATTTCTAAAACCAACAGTCTTAGGATTGTTAATGGAGCAAATCTTGAAGGCATGCAGCAGAAAATTGTTATTAATGAAAATATGTCTTTTAATTTTTAAAACTTTTCTTATTTGTCATTCCTCTATTCAGAATTCCATTTTCAAGACTGTAGCTTCTACAGCTACAGAAATGTAATTCTTGTAGAAATGCATTAGATGTACCTGTAGCACAGATAAGACCAATGCATTGAAGATGTTGAGGATGTCCATGTAGTAGATGCCTATGATACTTACAGTGAAGTAAGGAGAACAAAAATAGGCTTTGTGTAAAATAAATCTTGACAGGCTTATATTATTTTAATTTTTAGTGAACAAAGCAAATCAATATTTGTGGCTTGTTTAATTTCTCAACTTCTTGAAATCTAGGACCGAGTTAAGTGTCCAATTAGCACATATTCATGTAATTTCTTTAAGTTTAATGTGCTACAAAAGCTTTTTCTAAGTTCTCTGCTTTTCCCTCTTCATATTGTGCTGGCCTGGAAGAAGTAGGAAGTGCCGGGTTGTGTTTCCACTTACTTCGAAGTATGAATCTTAAGCAGTTGTATTTGACAGAAGGTATTTGTGTAGCCTCTGAGAAGGAGTACGTATCAGAATCAGTTTTAAAGATGTATTACGTTAGTAAAACCAACTGAACTAAGTTAAATAGTGAGGAAATGTACATTAAGAATTTGCATAAGTTATATGATTTTTTGAAAGAAAGGTAATTTATCGTTAATGTAAAACTGTATCATGAGTATGTATAAGGAAATGAATTTAAGTTCTTGGTTAAGAGAGTTAGCCTTCCCTTAATTGCAAATCTATTTAGTTATATTTACCTGTTTAAGTATTAAGGCTTATTTGCTTGGCGTTGTGTTTCAGCATCTGCCTTTCTACAAATAAGTTTCTGTAGAGGTGTATTTATACCATTTTAACACCGATCTTAATTTTTGAGAATAGCAAGCAGACTTCAAAGTAAGTGTCCTTTGTGTCTCCAGTGTAGGTGGCAGAGGGGGGCAGGGGAAGACCTTTTTTGCTTAGCTTAGGAGCTGATGTCACTTGGAGAGCGTATCAGTTTTGCTGGCTGGGCAGTGAGTAGAAGTAATGGTTTAAGAACTCTGAATCTATGGATGCTGTGCTAGAATATTCTCAAGGTAGGAAACTGAGAATAGGAATTAGAATTTCATACTTCAGGACAATTACAGTATCGCCATATAACTAACTACAAAAAAAGGTACTTTTAGTACCTGTACAGTATAAAAGTATAATACAGATTAAAAAAATTTCAGTTTGAAAAATTTATTCCTGTGTCAAAAAAATACCAGTAATAATGAAAATTGCTAGAAGAAGTGTATGCAATTGAGGCTTAGCTGATTTTCTGCTGAGGGTAAAATAAAACCTTGGAGTAGATGGGCTTGCACGTGCTGGTGGAGAAATAACTGCCTGGTAGTATATTACAAAGAAGTAGGTATTCCAGCATTTCAGTTTCACTAAAAGTTCTTTTGCTGTCCCATGTGGGAAAGTGAAAGTAACAGAAGATGAATCTGAGTCTAGCATATTTTGGTTTATGCATCGCAGTTTGGAGCTGTAGAGGAGAACAGCAAGTAGAAAGTGGTGTTTGGTCAGTGAGATTGCTGACCATCTTCAGAAACAGCTTGTGTTCTTGAGTGTGTCCAAAGAGCATGTCTCTGGGCTTTCAGTTTTGCTTTAGGTTTCTCCTTTGCTGAGTGAACTGGCTCTATGAGAGCCTTCCGAGTGGTGGATCAACTTAGTTTCGTTTTACTGGATTAGCTTGTCCCTGCTGGTGGAAAGTGCTAAGGCAATGTTTTTTAGAATGGTTGGGACTCCTTGATTTCTGTTCCAAATCAACAAAAAGTCCTGCTGTGGCATTTCTGCATTCTGTAGAACCACCTTCCCAGTGTGCTCAGTATATTCCACTACTTACAAGGAACAATTGCCACTTAAACTTTTGTGGTTTTGAGAAAGTGTTTTGTTTCGTTGATAAGATCAGTGATTAAATTTGAATATTGCTTGAATCATTATTTGCATCATTGTAGTGGTCAAAACACGTTTGCCTGCTATAATAGTTCACATATTAATGACTATTTAAATTGGTTGCATGGAATCGACTGGTCAGAGATAGCAGAGGACTGTTACAGAGCATTTTTGGACAGTTGATTATTCACCTTTTCCAGAAATTTGTTCTGTTCCTCCTATTTCAAAAGAAGTTCCTCTAGGCTACCTTTACACGTTGTCAGAGATCAGCAGCTGCCAGTAGAGGGCTGCTGACTGAAAAATTTGAGCTGTTCAGCATTACTAGCCCTTAGCTCGGAGGTGTTGCCTCACACGGGTAGTTTTCTCAAGATGCAGAGGATCTTGTCTCTCGGGTTTTGTTGAATTGCTAAGGGAGTGGAACTTGAGTGTTTGGAACCTTTCTGCCTCTGACACAAAGCGTCACCAGTGAGATTATTAGTGAAACCTCCCAGATGTCCTTGAGATTCTACTGACGTGCTTCTGATCTGGAAGGCAGTTGTAGGGCAAAAAAAGACACAGAAAAATTAAGTTGCCAAGACATAGGTTTTGCACTAAATGGAGGAAGGAAAAAAAAAAAGCTGAACAATAAAACAGAATAAATGTATCTTTCAAGTTAAGTGCTGCAAGATTTTAACTTCTGGGCAATTTACTTATTTATAAATAATGCATAATTACAATGTAATGCCATTAGTATGATAACGAATCTTTGCTGCCTGTTTCTTTCCCTGGACTTTCTCAAACTACATCTGAACCGTAGGCCCTGAAAAAGCTTCCTCAATTCAAGTGTGCACTCCAGTTATAAGCAGATCGCTTAATTCGATAAGCCTAAGTATGTTCCTGATAAGTATGTAGCACAGTGCCCCATGCACTGTGGCTTTTATAGGAAGAAAATTGAGGAACGTAGACAAGAACAAGGCTATGATGCACTCCGACTTGTCTTTGTCTGGACAGTCAAGGGATCTTAACTATGAACAGCTCGGTGATTTAGACACAGCTCTAGAGTCAACTTCTTCATGGATCTTAGGAAAACCCAGCTGACAGAAAGTCAGTTAAAAAAGATTGATGGAAAATATATCTGTTCTTTAACTGAAGGTGTGGTATGGCCTTCTGCCCATGAAGACTATAATATAGGTTCACCTGTAGTATAAGGGGTTTTTTTCCAAATTCTCAACTGATGTAACCCTGTCAATGCATGACTTCTCTCTTTTAGAAATTACGTGAACCATCAGTTCTGAAAATCATTATGGAATTATCATGTTGAAGTAGTTTTACATAAAAATGTAGGTAATTTTATTTTTAGTATTTTTGTGGGTTTACATGGGTAGTGATACTGTATAATCCACTAACTTTGTTATCCCTCCCAACCTACTATTTAAGTAGGTGGAGGGATCAAACTGGGAGAAAAATGCCTTTCTTTTAAAAATATATCTGCAGAAAATGACCACGCTGAAACTAATGCCAAATGTACAATGTTGATAAAATTGTTGTAAAAGCCCTTTTTTCCTAATCTTGGATTACTTCTGAAAATAGTCCACAGCATCCAGAAGTGTGTGATTTCTAAACATGTACCTTAAGAGTTCTTATCTGTTTACAAGCCAGAATCATCTAGACGCTTGTGAAAGTGGAGCCTATGGAGTGTTTTAGGTCTGTCCCCTCTGCTGTCTTTTCAGAATACTAACTTAATTTGATTGTACAGATGTCTGTAATGCTGTATTGTATGTTCTCTGTAGGAAAAAAGCTCAGCTAAAGAAGAAAAGAGGTGTCCCAACTATTAACGAGCAGATGTTATTTCATGGCACCAGTAATGAATTTGTAGAAGCAATATGCATTCATAACTTTGACTGGAGAATAAATGGGATGCATGCTGCTGTATATGGAAAAGGTAAGTATTTTTTGTCACGTAAAGCAGTTTGGTAATCTAACAGTTCAGCACTGTGAAGTGTTCCCTATAGTATGTTCTGTGCTATGTACTCCCTGTGTTTATCCAGGAGCTGTTTAACACAGCTCCACTTTTACATCAGGTGTGATTAAGAAAGTTAGGATGCAGTAAGGAATGTAATTATCACAACTGGCTGGTAGGCCCAGGGAGCATGGGGAAGGGGTGCCCAGCAAAGCAGTGTTGATCACAAGACAATCTACCTACTAAAACATTCCCACTAGTAATACTTTGTCATGTTGCTATAATCTAACAATTTATTAAAAAAAAATCGGATTGCTAATGAACATAAAAGAACAGACATCTTTCATCATCCTAATACATATATCCATGCGCTAGTAGTTAAGCTGTCATAAGAATGTCATCAGACTTTTTTTTTTTTTTATTTGAAAGGGACCTATTTCGCAAGAGATGCATCGTATTCCAGTCGTTTCTGCAAAGAGGACATGAAGCACGGAGATACTTTTCAGATTCATGGTGTGAATCTGCAGCCTCATCTGCATAGACCAGATAAAGTCATGTTCCTAGCTCGTGTATTAACTGGTGACTATATCAATGGTGATTCAAAATACATGAGGCCTCCTTCAAAAGATGGAAGTTTTGTGAACTTGTATGACAGCTGTGTGGATAATACCTGGAACCCAAAGATCTTTGTTATCTTTGATGCCAACCAGATCTACCCCGAGTACTTAATAGAATTTTGTTAAGTCTAAAAGGAACTGAACTGAATATTGTTTGTGTCTTTTTTGATACTTTTGTTCCCTTTGTAAAGACAACAACACAAAAACATGAAGCGTGAAAGGAGAGAGGTGAAAGAAAAGCTAGCATTTGTCTGTGGAGGGGGGAAGATACTAAACATCTAAGAGAGACTGTCCAACTGTTTTCAAAAAACTGTAGACTTTACTAATGCGTTTTTCAAATGTAGAGACTATTACAAATTTGAAATTGCTTAGTGAGCCTTAAATACATTGGTCATTGGTAAGTTTTCAAAGGCAACATTTGTGTTCTGATTTTTTAAAATATATTACAAGTATTTATTCATGTGGTAGAAATATGTCTGTAATATAGTATGCATATGATAAAGCTAATCTTTTATAAAGATTGTCTGTAGAACATAAAAACCGAAAACCACCACCACCAAAAAAAACAGGGGGCTTGGCTACATGTGGGTGCAAGTCTGTGTTCCGTAGTGCACGTTGCTTTGTGTTTGGAGGCCTCTTAGTCTGGATTCTAAACCTACGAAAAATCCAACTGCAGAAAACTGATGGAGGAGCTAGAAAGTTCACCAAAGCTGTGGTGTTTAACTTTAGGTTCATTCTACTGCAAGGTTCAATTATATACTTGCAAAGCTTTAATCGTGTGCTTGCAAGATTACAAAACTCTTGCACTACAATTTGAGCTTTGGTTTTGATGAAAATGATGCCCAGAAGCTCTTGTGGTTGTTAATTGTTTGGTGTGTAACTGTTGAGCTCAGTGTTGGGATATCAGCAGTGCCATACACCTTTCTGAGTTATTAATTCTATAGAATTTTTGCCTTCTTGTTATGGTATACATTTGCATACACTTATATTCGTGCAGCTGTGCTGCTGTGATTCTTGCCCAGTCAGGGTTTAAGAAGCACTCAGTGCTCATGTACTTGCTGTTACTGAAGACAAAGTTTAGATTACTGGAAATAACAAAATTTCAGAAGATGCCATCCTTTAATTTTTGAACATTTTCATAGAAAGCTTTCAGTAAGTTGTGTAGATCAGGTTTTAATAACTGATGTAGTTGTAAAGTGAAGGTATATTTGTCACCTGTAGAAAGAGCAAAAGAGACAGTATCTGGGTAAAGAACAAACCTGAGTACCTAAATACACGAAGAGCCTGAAGAAGGGGCTGTTACAGTGAAATGCACTGCAAAGTTAAGCAATTTGCTGCGAAATTGTCCCCCTAATGTTTTTCTTTGTTAAAGGACCTAAGGAGCACTAAGGGACAAGATCTAAGTGGAAGCCTTTCCGGGCTGCTTTGGCTATGACCAGTAACAAATCCCTGTAGAAATAGTATAGAATCATGGCAGATGTAGAGTGATCTGTACTGGTCTGTCATGGAATGGTTAATGGACTTTTTGAATCAAAGGCTATGTTTGAAATGTATTGTATTTAAAAGGCACTGCAGCTGGCAGGACCAAGTCCACTCAAAATCATACTAAACCTATGGAACTGGAAGCAGAATATGACTCCTTATCTCGCATTGTAACCGAGGACACAAACATCTCTTCCTTCTCCTTAATGCTGTTATCTTTGCCTGTCAGTGGATCTTGCACAAGTTGGGTGTCTGTGTGATAATTTCATGACAGCTTTTCCTTCTGCTTCTGTTCCTAAACCATTTAGGGCTAAGATGCATTTCCTTTATTTTAGTGCAACAGGAAATACGACCTCCGGTCCCGGTTGGGAACTCTGGGTTCTACTGTTATAGGCATGATTTGTGTTTGATTCACTCCTGTGCTAGCTGTGGAAAAGGCACACTGTTTCCTGCGTTGTATAAAATATTTAATAGCAAATCATGCAGGGAATTTGTGTATGACTGACTCCTTTTTATTCTCATACAGTATTCCACAGAACATATATTTTTTTGAAACTAACAAATACATGTGCTATTGTTCCTTTGATTTGCTCTTTTATTTCTTCTGAGGTCTGAACTGACCTTTTTAGTTAAGAAAACTGCAGTTTATTTTTTAGTGTCTCATGGACACAAAATGACATAATCAAGACTGATCTCAGTGACTTTTCCAGTTGTTTGTGTGGTGGTGTCTTGTTTACTACTTAACTCACTTAAATTGAATGTCAGAATCTTCANNTTNTGACGAATCTTCATCTTACCAAATCACTGTGCAATTGTAGTTTCAGCTCTTGTTTTAATGTACTGTTCTGCTTACTGGTGTCCATTTTTGTGCTGAGTCTTGATACTGAAGGTATCTGTAAAGTAGCCATCCTTTTGCTGGCAAGACAGAGTTTATTATTGCAGGCGAAGTCCAGAACTCTACAAGCAGCCAATACAAGAAATGATTTGACTTAATAAAAGGAACCGTGAGGGAGGAAAATAATTTCTTCGATTACGGGGTGTTAAAGATGATGCCGTGAAAAGCCGGAACTGAAGACTCAATAGTCGGCAGACTATTAAGCGGGGATTCTTTATTACGGCGCTGGGCACACGGGGGATCTCTCCTCCAAACGTGTGCACCGAAAGGACACACTTACTAGGTATTTATGCTATGTTAACATACACATTCATTACATTTGCAGGAAATGCTTATCATAGTTTTACCGAGAACTCATTAGTGTATGGTAATGTCCGTCGCGCATGTTTGTTTGGCGTCTCTCAGTGATTGGCGGGGTCTTCAGATTATCCTGCAGCCTCCTTATCTCTGTAGTTTGTGTATCTGTTCTCCCAAGGCCCAGCTGCCTACAGGGATTATTCAGGAGTCCCTTATCTTGCAACCGTCCCAATTCTTCACAAAGAACCAAGACTTGTTTTGGTTGTGCAATGATTCTGACCACCTGAAGTGATAACATCCCCTACATGTTACATTTGTTATATTCACAGTTTTCAAAGAAATGAAAACAGATTTGGTCTGATTCTGGGGAAGGAAACCTGCTATTTGCTGTTCCTATTTCATGTAGTGAAACTTTACGCTCCATGTTCTTTTTACGCCTGCGCAAGAGAGCATGTCATTCTCTTACGTGTCTTGATCTGAGGTAAAGCTTTCTTAGTTCATTATTCTTGTGGCAGAATGTTTTCACACGGGCACAGCACTTCAGTATGAGCTCATCTTGTTTCCATATCATACTGGCCTCCTGTGCTACCTTTGCTTTTTAGAATGGGCGCGTACTCAGTTATTGCTGAACAGATCTCATTTCATCCAAAGCAGCTGGGGAGAGCGTCTTCATTCCAGTTCATTTACAGGGGCAGTTTGTACAAACTTTTGTTTTTAAGTTAAAGTCTGCAGAAACAAAAAGATATAGCTTTATTTTTTAATAGATGTCCCAGTACCCTTACAGATGTGAGATACATAATGTAGCAGCTGGAGTTAGTAACTTAAATTTAAGGAGTACACTGGATGCCAGTTCAGCTGGTGGTTTAAGGACAACTTTAATTCTTTTTAAACTATTATCAGCACACAAGATCATAGCAGGAAGGGAAGTGAGTTTGTGCACTCTGCATAGTTGGAGATCACTTTCGGGGAGAAGACTCATCAGTAATTGGTGTGCTTCTCTGTGGCCTGTAGGGACTGTACGTCTGGTGAGCACATGGCAGTCTCAAAATTCCTTTGACCTGTATGTGCGTCAGTGTTGTCACTGTGATTGTTATTAGGTGCTGTCCAAAACAGTAGGCTCCCAGAACAGCATAGGTCTGCTCCAGTATAGCCACCTACTCTTCACAAGTCACCAAGGAAGTGTGGGGACTGACAGATGGAATACTTCGTAATGTGTTTGCTTCTCCTGTGCTTTACTTGCTTTTCTCCACTGACACAGCCCTGCAGAGTTAGGTGAGAGAGTTTAGAGGCATAATCTCTGAGCAGCCAAAATAAGAGTGTGGTTGCTTAGCTGTATTTTTTTGGTTTGTTTTTTTGTTTAACAGACAGAATCCCCTCACACTGCTGATGAATTCACTGACTTGATTTCTGGCACTTAGAGAGCAGAAAAGCCTATATCAGCAAGCCACACTAGAGGTCAGAGTTTTTTTTGTAAACACCACGAGTTGCATAGCAAATTGACTGGAGGACCCTGGCCTGGAGCCCAGGCTCCCCTCGTCCCCCACTAGTCCAGCTTAAAGTTTGCTGGTGGATACGCACGTGCAGCCCAGGCACACCAGAACTGGGGAGGACACAGACTCTCCCCCTCTGCAGCACCGCCTCGCTGCAGCACATGTTCACAGGGGACAGGGAGTGAGCATACACACAGAGATGCTCTAAGAAAAGATAGAAGAAGATACAAGCAGCTAGGACAGGCTGCAGGGATCAGGCACAGTGCTCAGCCAGACACGCATGCTGATGAGCCCCGTTTCACAGCTGACCGGGCCCTCTTACACCCCTTTCTGTCTACCCACTGTTGTTCCCCCCTGCTTTCCTTTCTCATCCCCCGCCCCAGGGGTCTGTACAGCTCTGTGGGTTCCTGCACCCCTCGCAGTCCGGGGTCCCCTGCTGTGGAACACTGCCAGTTGCAAAGTCCAGGCTGATCTTCCTGGAAGTGGCACCTGTGGTTTCTCGATAGCCCATCAGTCAGTGTGAGTGCTGAGGTTCGTTTCTTGCCATTGCCTCCTTTGTCAGGTCTGTGTCTCTGTGTATGTTGTTTCTGAATGCCTCCTTTTCCCGTTACTTTCCCAACTGACAGGTCCCCAGTCAGAGAATCTCGCTGGAATAAACTTCCTTGCACTCTCACATGCCCTTATCAATTGATGTGACTGACCAGGTTTGGTTCTTATCGCTGCCTCCCGTGTCATGTCCGTCAGGTTTGTGTCCCTGTATGTTCTTGCTCGTGGCTTCCTCCTTTTCTTACTGTCCCTGTTGCATTGGAAAAGGCCCTCGACCAGATACCCTTAAAGGAGCACCACTCTCCTTCCACATACCTTTACAAATAATTGTGCCACATAACATGTCCTGCAGTTCTGGTCCCATGTTTATCTCAACTTGGAGATTTAGTTGGAGAGGTCACATTTCATTCCTCTGGTAATGAGTGCATGTGGTAGGATCATTTGCACTGAGTTTTCACCTTGATGCCTGGACAAGAGACAGCCAAGCTGAGCACAAAGACTGGAAGCTTGCAAGTTCTTTTGAGTGAATCTTTTAATTTTAAAGGGCCCACTTGAATGTACGGAAGTAGAGTGTTTGGTGTATAGTTCAATAAGCAAGAAAAAAATTGCAGTGTAATGAATAGAGGGCGTACAGTATGGGAAAAGCCTAAAGAAAATAAACTCTGCCCATTCAGATATTAATCAGTTCCATGAAATACCATAAAATGAGTTTCTCTTCTTTGTGTGCTTTGAGCTGTTATGAGCTTGATACATCTGTCGTGTTAAGGATGGCAAACCAGCTGGTCCTGGCTGTTCACACACTTCTTTGCACACATTTAAAGATTAATTTACAGCTACTATTTTTGGAGTCTTTTGCAAAAGAGATTGTGACTCCACTGCTAGAAACAACAGTCTTAAGCTATGCTCTTCTCAGCTGTTGACTTTATTAACTAGATATGTCATTAATTTCTGTGTTTATATTTTGCCTGCCTGTTGCCTTAGAATGTCTTTGAGGTTTCTTGGTTTCAGTATGTTCCTTTGTAGAAAAACATATTTTGCAGTCAGAGGGATGAAAGAAGAATAAGAAAGGATAAATGTATCAGCGTTTGGGGAAGCTGCTTGGTCCGTGTGCTGAGAGTGTGCCTATCAGGAAAGCAGACAGGGGAAATGACACGATGTTTCCTATCTGAAACCCAGCACAGTTAGATCAGTTTCCGTTTTCAGTCTGCTAGCCAGTAAATGCCCAATTTTACTTCAAGGGAATGAAATCATATTGACAGCAAAAGGAACAATCTTCTATGTTTCTTCTCTTTACTCAGGTTCTCCACTGACAGGGTTTTCTTCCCTTTGACTACGTGATATGTAAACCAATAACCGGGGGCGAGTATCTGACTCAAGTCCTGGTTTCATGAATGATACAAGGCAACACAACACCTTAGCCTGCCCACCTGCCTGCTTCTGCTCCCATGCTCTGCTTGCATTCATGTTGTCATAAAGTCAACCAGACCAAAGATCTGGATCTTTGTTAAAAACTAATTTGGGGTGGGAAAGATGGTTCGGCTTAGTTACAGTGCCATTCAGTTTTCTTTTCTGGTCTATAACCCTACCGCATAAATAACATATGGCTCCAGCCTAGCTATCTACCGTTGACAAGACACAAAGGAAAATGGGAGAAAAATGTCAGGAAAAAATGTAACAGGAATGACAGACCTGTGTCTTTGGAAGCAGCACCAAGTTATTGTGCATTGTGCATAAACTAATGTCAGCTGTAACGAAAATTTGCCACCTCAAACTTTGTCAGAAAGCTGTCAAGCTAAAGCAGGCAGAGAAGACTTGAAGGGCAACAGCTGTATTCATCTGTGAGTACACGAATACTGTTGTAGTCACAGGAGGGTTTTTTAATTTAAGGAAGGAGTCCTTAAGAGAAGGATCATCTAATTACCTAAACCATACACAGAGAAAGACCACATTAGCTACAATAGCCTTGTATAGGGCTTAAGCATAGGAGTTGGAGCAGTAGTTATAAAACAAGCTTGTCCTTCAACCTAATTCTTCACCTTTCTGTGCCTCGCTTCCCATTTCATCCCTTTTACGTTTACAACAGCTTGCAGCTGAGCTTGACTAGCACCCCCAGATGCCCCTTGTAATATACTAATGAAGTGTATTTCCCAACTGAAAAGAGCTGGTGCAAATTAGGCTTTCAAAGGATGATTGGATATTGGCTACATTGTGCTATTTTCTATGTATTAACCAATGGGATTATGTTTAAAAGACTTTTTTCTATAAAAGGGCCGACTGACACAAATACTTTCATTATATATTTTGTGTTAATACAGTATTGTCAACAGTTGTATCCCTGACAAAACATTGTCAGCCAATTACTGGATGTATACGAGAGTGACTTAAATAGCAGCTCCAGACTGGATTTTTAAAATGTTTTTTACTTTTTTTTTTTTTAGTATAAGAAAGCTGACCCAAAGCAATGGGATAAGACAAGGAGTAGAGATGAGTGAAATACTGCATGTGTGTGCATGTATACTGGGGCTGGGGAGTAGAAGAAAGAAGGGGAGAGAACATAAAAATAATACTGCTTTAAATTTGTCCTTTAAAATTTTTAAAACTCGTGATAGTGATCTGCCTGAATGTTCAGCAACCTCACATATGCCCAGTGGGACAGAGTACTGGATGGAGAGTCACCTGACCTGTAGTCAGATTTTCATCTTTTGGCACTTTGTGATGAGGGCAGACTTACAGAAGCGGTACATAAATGCTACAGAACTGTCAGAAATGAGAGCTGTAGCTACAGCACCTTTTCTAAGCACTGTTGTAAGGAGCATGGGGATAGCGAAGTATTGCTGTCTGCTGTAAGCATAACTGGCTTCTTGTGGGGCCAACATGGAATTCCTGGAATATCCCCACACCAGTGACACTGCATACATCTTGTCTTTGCATCTCTCCCACGACAAGTGTGTGATATCAATTTTACTGTACTTAACTGATCACTCTAGTATGGTGAAAGGAGGAAAAATGTTCTGTGTTACTGAATCGGAGGAAGCTGTGTTACTGCTCTGAATCTTTCGGCTCTATGAAGCAACTGATTTCTGAACAGGAACTGTCTTCTGTTGCAATAGATCTCCATTTTTCTTGGCCTTTAGCTGCTATGGTGGTAAATACGACTGATTTCCAATTTCACAATATGAACTTTCTCTGTCTCTTTGGAAAAAAACAGGTTTCTATCATCAAGCATGCTCATAAGGTGGTGACTTTCTAAAAGTTTTCCTTTGATGCACAAAATCCTTCCCTGCCCAGTATTCAACACTCTATGTATAAGAATTGCATTAGAGAAGACAATATAGTTCTCTTTATAATAACTGTTCATTTAAACTGAAAAGCTCGGAGTGGAAGAGGTGTGACTAACAGAGCTTTCAGCTATCGGCGCACTTCTGCTGCTTCTCGGCTGGAATCTGTGTGGCACTTCATCACAGATTGCCAGGTTGTGGACAAAAATACACAGTTTACCCCCTCAGCATAACTGCAGGGGGAACTGTAAGGCAGTATATAATGAATGCTGGATTTGATCCAGGATACATTTCCCTTAGGAGAGTAGATCAAGATTTTTAATGGCAGTGTGTTTTTAAGACTGGTTTATGGTTCAGCAAACTGTGGAATACTGAGTAAAAGTAGAACTGTATCACAGCAGAGACTGAGAGAGGAGAAGTCCATCTACTCTACAGCTGGGTGCACATCCTCGCAGTGAAACTTTCCAACACAGCGTTTTTCTTTCAAAATAAAAATTAAATGCTAATCCTTTTCAGTTTGAGAAATAGGACGAGTCTGTAAAATGTGATAGGAAAAAAATCAACATGAAGAACTGATTTGACTGTTCCCTTGGGAATTGTTGTGGTTTTTAATATTTCAGAAATGGGTTTGCTTAGCCCCGAGGGAGAGGGATTGGAAGAGCGTGATAGACATGAGCATGCACAAAGACTGTACTTTCGGTATCAAGGGGGAAGAAATAGGTCACTGTAGATTAGATCGCTAATTTGGTTTCCTTTAAAGCCACACAAAGTAGAAAGTGCTGAGCTGCAACTGGGAAGAATGGATACTATTTCCTGAGGGACAGGGCAAATAAGCAATGTAGATCTTAAGTCTTCTTGCTTTGTAAACTCTTGACTTGCACAAATACACCTGTTAACTCATGCTTTATTATTGAGCTGATGTTGCCTTACAGGAAAAAGTGCCAATTTATACAATAGCTCTAATTAATCATGTGCCAGTGCTGGGCTACCTGTGGTTTAAAAAAATGTGTAATGCAGGTTATATGGAAGGAAATACTTTTCTTGTTAATTTTTAAAATTTATTATACATTCTGCTGAAGAATGGTCAATCCCAGCATCCAGAAAGTCAAGCAAAAGTGGCAAGATGCCAGCATGGGTGGAGAAGGAGCTTCTGACTGAACTCAGACATGAGAAGGAAGCACACAAGAGGTGGCAGCACGGAGAGGTGACCTGCGAGGAGGAATACAGCAACGCTGTCTTGAGCGAGCACACACAGGGTTAGGAAGGCCAAAACTGACGCTGAGTTGAGTGTTGTGAGGGATTTGAAGGGCAACAAAAAGGTTTTACACAGGTGTATCAGTAACGAATCAAAAAAACCAAACACCAAAACAAACCTGAAACAATTAGGGAAGCACTGGGCCTGTTGCTGAACGGGACAGGGGACCTGACGACAAGGGGCAGGGAAAAGGCTGAGACACTCAACGCCTCAGGGGGAAGGTCTGCCGTCGGGATTCCCCGGGCCCTGAGACAAGGGGCAAAGTCTGGCACAGTGAAGAGTCTCCCAGCGTAGAGTCGGATCAGGTGGCTGGCGCGGGGTCCTGTGGCTGGGGTGCTGTGACGGACGGTTGTCGGCTCTGCAGGAGGGACAGGCAGGGCAGGTGAGGCTGGGCGGTGGCATTGTGTGTAAGGGAGGGTTGGGTCGTGTGGTGCTTGCAGTTGGCGATGACACAGTTGAGACTCTGGGTAAGGATGAAGGAGAAAGCAGGTAAAGCAGATGTTGTTGCGGGAGTCTGCTATTGACCACCCAGCCAGGACACTGAAGGGATAGCCCTAGCTCAACTGCCCTTGTCTTCATGCGTGACTTAAACTTCCCCGATGACAACTGGGAATATCATACAGAGGACATAAATAGGTCCAGGAAATTCCTGAAGCACACTGAAGATCACTTCTTGGTGCAGGTACTAAGGGAGATGACTAGGAAAGGTGCCCTCCTAGATCTGTTGTTTGTCAACAGTGGGGGTCTCGTGGGTGAAGTGGTGGCTGTCTTGGTCACAGTGACCACGAAGTAGTTGAGTTTCAAATCGTTGGTGATAGGAGAAAAACTGCCAGCAAAACTTTGGCCCTAGATATGGGGAGAGCTGAAGGAGCTAGTTAGTAAGATCCCCTGGGAATCTGCTTTGGAAGGTATTGGGCTTCATGAATCCTGGTCAAAAGCCATCTCTTCAGAGCGCAATTCTAAAGTGTGAGAAGTCGAGGCCGGCTTGGCTGAGCAGGGATATCCTTCTAGGATTCAGGTGGAAAAGGAAAGTATATGCACACTGGAAGCAAGGACGGGTGACACGGTAGCACTACAGAGATGTGGAGTGCCACTGTAGGGAGAAAATTCATGTGGCCAAAGCTCAATTAGAGTTCAAGCTGGCCAGCACCGTGAAGGACAACAAAAAAGGCTTTTTTAAATATGTTAATAGCAAAAGAAGAATCGGAGATGACATTGGTCTGTTGCTTGACGAGGTCAGTCACCTCACAAATAGGGACGTAGACAAAGCGGAGACATTTAGTGCCTTCTTTGCCCCTGTCTTCAACACCAGTGATGGGTACTGGGCCCCCTGGAGCCCAGGGCTGAAAGACTGTGACTGGAGAGTGATGAGCTTGCTGATGATACTAAACTAGGAGAAGCTGTGGGCTCCCTCAAGGGTAGAGAGGCCTTACACAGAGAACTGGATAGACTCAAGCTGGACAATCACCAACCACGTGAAACAGAACAAGCACCAGGTTCTCCACCAGGGACAGGATAGTCCTGGTTACACACACAAATTGGGGGATGAGAGGCTGGAGAGCAGCCCTGTAGAAAGAGATCTGGGGCTCTGCGTTGATGGCAAGTTGAGTATGAGTCAACAGTGTGCCCTGGCATCTGTGAGTCAACTGTGTCCTGGAGTGCATCAACCACAGCATAGCTAGCCAGTCGAGGGAGGTGATTGTCCCACTCTGCATTGCAATGGTGTGGCCCCACCTCGATTACCATGTGCAGTTTTGGGTGCCTCAATACATGAAGGACATCAAATTGTTAAGAGTGTGTCTGGAGGATAGCAACCAAGACCGTGAAAGGCCTCGAGCAAGACTTATGAGGAGTGGCTGAGGTCACTTGGCTTGTTCAGCTTGGAGAGGAGAAGGCTGAGGGGGGACCTCCTCGCAGTCTACAGCTTTGTCCAGGTGGGCAGCGGAGGGGGAGGTGCTGATCTCCTCTGTCTGGGGACCAGTGACAGAACACAAGGAAATGGAGTGAAGCTGCATCAGGGCAGGTTCAGCATGAACATTAGGAAAAGGTTCCTCACTGAGAGGGTGGTCAGCCACTGGAACAGGCGCCCCAGGAACTGGTCTTGGCACTGAGCCTGTCCGAGCTCAAGGAGTGTCTGGACGATGCTTTTAGTCATATGGTTTAGGAGTGGGGAGTTGGACTTAATGATCGCTATGGGTCCCTTCCAACTTGAGATATTCTATGATTCTAAGTCTATGGAACCTGATGGGATACATCCCTGAGAAGACAGGGAGCTGGCCAGTGTCATTGCAAGGTGACTCACAAAGAGGAGGAGTGTTTCTGGCAGGTTTGAGGAAGGTGATCCTTCCCCTCTACTCAGCACTCAGACCACATCTGGAGTGTTGTGTGCAGTTCTGGGCTTCCCAGTACAAGACATGGACGTACTGGAGTGAATCCAGCAAACAGCCACTAAAATGATTAAGGGATTGAAATACCTGAGGAGAGACTGAGAGAGCTGGGACCGTTTAGCCTCAAGAAGAGAAGGCTCGGGGGTGATTTTATCCATGTACAAAACTGGGGAATAAAGAAGACAAAGCTAGACTCTCTTCAGTACTGCCAAGGTAAAGAACAAGAGGCAACGGACACAAACTGAAATACAGGAAATTCCACCTAAGCATAAGAAAAAAAATGTTTTTTACTGTTTGCATGGTCAAACACTAGAACAGATTGCCCAGAGAGGTTGTGGAGTCTCCATTTTTCAAGATTTTAAAAATTCAATTGTACACAGCCCTGGGCAGCCTGCTCCAGCTGACTCTGCCAGGGGCAGAGCAAAGGGTTGGAATAGACGATAGCCAGATTAATTCCATGATTAAAGTTTGATTTTTAGACAAATCTTACCTTTTTTTTTTTTTTGCAATGTAGCACGATCAAAATTATACTGTTGCAGGTGACATAAGCATGAAGACAAACACATATTTCCTTTCGTATGGCAAGTGAGATGATTCTAGAGCAGGTCAAGCTGGAAGACCTCCAGTTTACTAGCTGCCAGTTAATACAATTTCTATTTTATCAGCAAATTTCCTGCACCATGTTTATGACTCCAGTTTCTGTCATTTTCCTCTTACCCCTGAGCATAAAAAAAGGAAAACATGATTTTGAATGTCACTATGAAGTTCCCTCAGGGTGATGCAAGTTCATGGGCAATTAAAAGCTGCATTGGTGTGGAAAGCCAAAAATAGGCCTGTTATTAACAGCCTAAATGTAGAAGAAAATGACCCCTTCTATCCCAACAGTATGATGGCTCTCCTGCCCGAAATAAACACGCATCACCATAAATAAACTGTGAAATACAGCCCATTTTATTTAAAGGGTGGGGTTTTTATTTTTATATTGCACTTGGCATTTCCTGACTTTTGAGCTGCAAGCTATCTTCTGCCTACCACCTGCTTCTGTTGGTAGTTCTGGCATTTGTATAACCCAGTGGTAGAGACTGTCATCCAGTTTCTAACTCATTTACATTAAACACAGCAGTCAGAAGGATTCTAGCTCTCAACAATATGTTTTGCACCCTGCTATTTTTCAAAATCTCTTGGTTTTAGTCCTTGAAGAAAATCAAGTGAGTTTGTACCTAGACTTCATAGAGGACAACTTTGGACCCGTATAAAAGGGTGGAATTTGTTAAGTATTCTCTTTACTGCTGTAATTTAAGCCTGTGCTAAGAAGCAGATTCGTGCAGATGCATCTGTACTCTTGGGCTCTTTTTTCTCTTTGCAGTTAGCGTCAAAGTCTCTGACATCACAGTATATGAGTTTACTGCTTTTCACTCCGCTTACTCCAGGAGGGAGATACGGAAATGGAATTGATTCCGGCTTTTCACAAAGAACAAGCTTGTGTCAGGGTCTTTGTCTCTGCCCTCATCAGCTAGGGAACTGAGCACATAGGAAGGTATATGATCAGAAACTGCTGAAAGAAATCACAGCAGTACGTGAGTGCAATGTTGAAAGAACCTGAAAGGTTTCTTCAAGGCCCCAGGGGCTGAATTTCCACGGTAGTATACATGAATCCGACGTTCCAATCCCACCAAATTCCAATGTGATAAATTTACCCTATAGCTATATGTCAAAGTAGTCCATTCCTTGTGTGGGTCTTCAGGGGTTTGATGACTGCAGCGAGGGGTTGATAGTCCTCTGAAAGACACGGGTAGTTGCTCCTTATTCTTGCTACTCTTCCAGTCTGCGAATACTTTGATCCAAGTCCAGTATTCTTCCCAGTTTTGCTAAAAAGATATGAAAAAAAAGAAAAAAAAAAGATTTATTTTAAAGCAGAGGACATGAAAAGGATAGGTGTCATGGTGCAGGTTTCGCCTGTCAGGTGACACTCACTTACTGAGTCAGGACACTCACTCAATTAGTTGGAAATAATAAATACTCAGTTTCTTCTTTTGGCTGATGTGATTAAATCCAGCAGCTCCCAAGACTACTATTCACAAGAAGTAAAAGTGAAGATTTCTTTGTTTGGGAGCCCTAGACAAGACAGTTAAATTCAAACTGCAGATTTAACCCAAATTTTCAAACAATACCAGGCTAAATAATTGAAATTGTGAATTAGAATAGTTTCTGCTAAGCCCTATTTTCTAGTTGACATGTGTCTGAATGGGTACTGCAATATAGCAGTGGTCCTGTGCTGTTGTATGTCTTGCTTCTTGCTCCACTGTTTGTTCTTCCTAATGAGGAGCTAGAATCCGTAACTTTTTGCTATGAGAGAGAAGGAAAACAGAGAGTAATAGCCCATTTCTAGCTGGCTCTGTAAGGCTCTACTCCATAGTATTCACAGATGTATGTAAATACAGCGTCAGCTGACTAGACAAGACCTAGACAACCTCAGTAACAAGTTCTTCTATCATTCAGTAGGCCCCAAAACTTTCTTATAGAAAGTCTAAACTGCATCACAGTAAATGGTAAGGAAGAAAATGGAATGATTTGTTGCAACAAGGTGCCTAACCAGTGCCCAGTTTTAAGATACATTCTCTGGGGCCTTAATGTATTCATGTTACTACTAAGTTTGCAAATGCTACTTCAGCAAGCTTTTTTTCCCCATGCATGTGACAAATTCTCTTTGCTTTTCTGGAATTTTCCTCAGTCTTATATAATCCTGAATTCAGGATGTTTCTTGGAAATATTTCTATGTTGTTTCTCATCCCGTCTTCCCAGAATTGTTTTAGTATGGAATGTTGAGGAGCCCTTTTCAACATGGGAAGAAGTTAACTATCTATATGCTGTCTTCAGTTTCTCCACAAGCTTCTGAATTCTGTCTAGTACCTGATGGCTGACAGTGTGCCTTCATTTCTCTGAAAGAATATGGTAAGAAACATTGTCCACACCTTCAAAAGAAATGTAATTCCATCTTTTACCCGCTATCTTACTAACACAGCAAAAAGTTAAATAAAAAAGTTAGTCAAGTCAGCATGTGCAGAGTATTATAGCTATTCCACATGCTGATAATTTCACGGTAACTACCTGTGTGCCTATCTTAGCCCACAGTACATATAAAGCAGCTGCCATGGTAAGCAAGTTTCAAATATTTACTTTATGAATTAGCGTGGATGTGAGCAGGAACTGTCAAGTAGCACTTTAATGTACTGTAAATCCACGTTCAAGCTTGCCTTGTGGAAACTTGTACAGGCCTATAGCCAAGGAATCGTAATAATCAGTGAAGTAAAATTTCTCTTTGCAAAAGCTATCCTAATTAAGCTCAGTCACCTAATCATCAACTCAGCATTTAATAACTGTTTTAAACTATTACTTGTAGTGCTTTGTAAGTAGGTATATCAGGCACATGTGCCTGTATTCTGCAAACCACCTCGCATTCCCCTTACAGACGCAAGAATTGCTGTTTACCATTGGGCTCCGGTATGATAGCTCGCTTTAAGGAGATAAGCCTGAAGGGCTGCGGGCTGTTCTGGAAAGATGGGGTGGGAAGGCAAGTAGGAGGGCTCATGCGCTGCGAAAAGGAGTGCCTTGGCTGCGTGGAGCTTTACCTTGGGACAGCTGACAAACCCATGGAGAGTGCATGGAGTTTACCTTGGGACAGCTGATAAACCCATGGAGAGTGCAGGTGAGGACCACAGAACAGACCGGTGCAGCTGATGGCATAGTACTTGTTGCCCAGAGAGGTGGTGGATGCCCTGTCCCTGGAAATGTTCAAGGCCAGGTTGGATGGAGCTCTGAGCAACCTGGTCTAGTTGGAGATATCCCTGCTCACTGTGAGGGGGCTGGGCTAGATGACCTCTAAAGGTCCCTTCCAACCCAAAGCGCTCTATGATTCTGTGACAGTAAGTGTCTGCTACTGGCCCAGAATCATAGAATCATAGTTTGGAAAAGACCTCCAAGATCAAGTTCAACCATCCGCCCAACACCACCATTCCTACTAAACCATATCCCAAAGTGCCACACCTACACGTTTTTTTGAACACCTCCAGGGATGGTGACTCCACCACTTCCCTGGACAGCCTGTTCCAGTGTCTGACCACTCTTTCAGTACAGAAATTTTTCCTAATATGCAGCCTAAACCTCCCCTGATGCAACTTGAGGCTGTTGCCTCTCGTCCTAGCGCTGGTTACCTGGGAGAAGAGCCCAGCACCTGCCTGACTACAGCCTCCTTCCAGGCTGCAGACGAAGCCTTCTTCAGGCACCATGCCCTGCGAGCTCTTCTGCGGCTCGGAGACCGTACAGTGGTGACATGGAGGTGTTTTTTGTTCTCTTCCTGGGGAACTACTCAGAGAACCCAGTCCCCGGCGCGGACATTTACACGTTTTTCACAACACGCCTTAGGCCGAGCGCAACCTCCACATCAGACGCGGGGTCAGCTCTGCCTCCCGGGGTCGCCTCCCGCGGGTGCGCGGCTGGGCCGGGGGCAGCCCGACCCCGGGAGGCACGCCCGGCCCCAGCTGCTCCCCGCGCCCTCGGGTCTGGCTGCGGCCGCGCTTCCCTGCCCGCTCCCCAGGGATCACAAACCCGGGGC
>Ga0065711_1005863_pt1 | contig 26023 bp, 12 predicted proteins | sample Hoacrofraction12_FD_59098 | JGI IMG/M metagenome (GOLD analysis project Ga0065711, IMG submission 59098) | Hoatzin crop microbial communities from Cojedes, Venezuela - Epithelial fraction 12 v2 (version 2) | ecosystem: Host-associated > Birds > Digestive system > Esophagus > Crop | place... | reverse complement strand
TGTGCCCCACCAGGTGTAAGGTTTGCTGACCCGTCTGGTGCGGTGGCTGCTGGCGCTGCGGGCTGTGCTGCGTGGAGGGACTGCGCGGTTTTAGGCTGGAGTTCACCCTGCTTTGATCTCAGGTCGGGTACGCCGACTGTCGTAGAGGGGCCCTGTTGTACTTTTACGGTTGCAAGCAGAAATAGCAAGATCTCAGCGGCTTCCTCTTGTTCAATTTGTCTCATAATAGCAGTTTGTAACCCATCTAAAAATTGAACATAGGGTTCCTGAGATCCCTGTCGAATTGATACGAAAGACGCTTCTTGCCGGCCAAGATCTGGCACCTTTTGCAAGGCCTTGAGAGTTAAATCCACGGCTTGCACAAATACTGCTCTTGGTAGCACCGCTTGCACTCCCTCCGTGGCGTAATTATCTTGACCCAGCAACTCGTTTTCTCCAGTACTTAATCCAGCAGAAATATTCTCCATAACTTGCACAATTACAAGTTCCTTATGTTCTGATGCCCAGATGGTATATTGTGCAGATGATAGAACCATTCTAAGTATTGATCGCCAATCAGAAGGGGCCATCACATAAGATTCTCCTATAGCCTGTATGAGGTTCATAGTAAACGAAGCCTGGAGACCATATTCTTGTATGGATTTACGAACTTCCTTAATAGCCTCGTATGGTAAATAAGCATACTCTGGGGCTTGGTTAGGCTTCTATACTACAGGCATAGCTTTAAGGATAGAAACATCTCCTTTGCAGAGCGCATCAATCCTACATTTATCTAACAATATGTTCGACCGCCCGACAACATTCAATGGTCCTGTACGAGTCAGAGGCTGTGTAGGAGCCAAAGGGGGGGGGTTGGAGCAGGAGGGAGCGTTTTAGGAGCAAAAGGGGGGGGGTTGATAAGTGACATACGCGATACTGATTTTTGTTGTTGTGCCTGTAAAATTTCATCTGCTGTGGGGGCGGGGGTTGCCGTAACCTTCACGGGAGTTAGCGGCGGGCATAAAACAGGTCTGTCCTCGGTGTCTATTTCTCCGGGATCAAAAGGGTCATCAGATTCTGGCGGATCTACCCCCCGCATGCCCTGTGTTGAGTTAAGGGTTTCATCCTAGGTAGGACTAAATGTTTCAAAAGACTGCAGCTCAGTCTGTTCCTGCTTTTGCGAGAACGAAGGAGGGGCGGCCGACGCTTGTAAGATAGTTTCTGCGGGTTTTAGAGCATTTAAAGCTGTATACACTGTTTTCCAAGTAATAATGATTTCGTCAGGGACTTCAAGCCGCAAGTCCTTTTTTGTCTGCAATTCCTCCCCCAGCTTTGCCCACAACGAGCTATCATATGAACCTGAGGAAGAGTACCATGAGCAACAGTCTCTTATCCAAACTAACAATTTAACCAACTTTGTAACTGATTAAATCTCTTGACGGAGCTTTTGCTCCTTTGTAGCTGACTGTCCCATCTTATAAATCCGCAGCGGCTCACCTTAATCGTTCCAGCGAAGGGTGATGTCTCTCCTTGTGTGTGCACACGCGTGCATATGTCTGTCCTCTTGGTCCCAGCTGTGGTTCACCATCGGTAATGATCTGCAAGTCTGAATATCTTCATGTCCAAATATCTTTATATCCAAATATCTTTATGTCCGAATATCTTCATGTTCAAAAACCCACGTTCGGGCGCCATCTGTGGTGAATGACTTCACGGACCCCAATCTTGTGCTCAATCAGAATCACTTTATTGCTCAAGTGAATACCTTATATACTAACGCAGTAGTTACTAGAGCCAATCAGCTTTGGATTCGTGGCTTTGCGAATGCCAGTTCACAGTTGCTGTTTTCCAGGATCTTTTGCAGCTGGATGTATGAAAACAGGTTATCTCCTGAAAACAGAGAAGGGAGGCGCAGGATGCACTGATCTTTCAGGGTCATGAGACAGTGCTGTTCTGTCTCAAATTATATGGTTTCCCACATGGTAGCTGCTTGGGGCTGTGTTTGTTTGGTTGGCTTTTTGCTTGGAGAGAGATCGTAACACTTCTGTTACATGACATAAGATGCTTATGCCTCTAATGCAGTAATGAATACCCTCCCTAAATTAAAAATAATTTACAGTGAGGGGGGTCAAACAGCAAGTTTCTCCAAGGAGCCCCGTGTCCCAGGCTTTAAATGCATTTATGTAGAATGAGCTTGTGATCTGGCAGCAAAGCTGTATACAAAATTTGTAATGTGAGAAAATGGTGTGTGAAAATGCAGACAGGCCTGGTAGGTTAGCTAAGAATTTTCTCACGGAGCCGGTTGTGACTCCTATGAAAGCAATCCTATTCAAACCTGTCTGGGTTTCAAGTCGTTTTTATTTCTCATTTCTCTGCAAACAGTTGAGCTCCAGAGAGCCACCTGGCTTTCAAACGTTACCCTGGTTACACCTGGTGCTCCTGTCTGTGTGCACCAAACCAAAGTGAAGATCTTTATACCCTGAGTTCATAGCTTGTCATACCGGTAAAGTGTTAAAATTCTGATTGACAGACAAATGCAGTTAAGCCTAACCTGGTTTTGCTGTCCTTGGGTCAGGGCAAGAGCTCTCAGCCCTGGGGACAGTGGAGTGGCTCATGTATGTAGTATCTTCTATCTGCTGTTCTGCACTCCGGTTTCCCGGACAAAATAAATAATTGATTCACTTAGGTAAAAGCCTGGGAGTGAAGTAGTGTGTATGCAGTGCTGACAGCAAGGGACTAGCGTGAAATAAGGAGTGAAGGATCTCGATGGTCTATAGTTTTAGCACATATCTTGTTCCAAGAGAAATCTTTAACAAACAAGCTATGTTCTTTTCCTGCAAGGAGCCAAAATGAGATCTGAAATGTCCAAACCATCAAAATAATTTTAAGATCATTGGTAACTGATTATTCCAAACAACTGTATGTAATGCCAAAGGCTTGTTAGTCACCTCTCATTTCATATCTCAGTTTCTGGAAGTTGCACTGTAGTAAGTAATTAATATATGTAGTGTTCCAAGAGATGCACTGTAATGTCTTTGGGAGCACTCCACTGGTGATATCACCAGAAGATCCCACGGGGCATCATTTCAATTTTTCAGATTATTGTTTTGGGAGGGGAAAATACTAACAAGTGGAACAGAGTTTCAAAAGTTTCAAGCATCTTCTCATTTTTTTTCCCCTCTTGACTTTAAATTGTATGTTTGTAGAAAACTGAACACCACTACGTTATAAGCTTTGCATTGCACCTCACAATCAATATGAGGGTATGAATGGAAAATTCTTGTTACGTGAGTTAAAATTCTGCAGTGTTTGGAGGTACAGTTCTAACTTGAGACACAAAAGAATATTTTAGAACTGTAAGCATGATTTTGGGAGATTCTATATATTTTCCACGTCATTATTTAGTTTTTCAGCTACGCTTGAGTTTGTTTTGTTAGGGTTTTGTTCTGAAACCGTGCCAATAGAACACTGACAGAAATATGTGTGAATGGCGATTGTCTGCTCCAAGCCAAAGTGTTTGCTGAAGGCAGATTCTTTGCAAGCTGTGTTATTTCAGAATAACAAGCAACTACCCTCCTGCTCCAAGTTTTTTGAGGGAACTTTTTTTTTTCTTCACCTGCATGTGGGTTTTTATTGCTTTCCATCACAACCCGAATACATTTGTGGCAGACAGCTGGCTGGAAGCATAAAGCTCATGGATTGGCCATCTTTTCTGTCAGTAAAGCTTCAAAACTGTAATTCCTCTGTACCTCTGAACTAAACCACTCTGCCTACTGAGAACAGCTGTTGGCTTGCGGAGCGGTTTACTTGTGAATATGGTGTTATATGCTGCTGCTGCTGCCGTAGAACTGGATTTATGGATTGTTTTGCCAGGATAGTACCATGGAGTTAAGAGCTGAAAGAAAGACAGAGGGGCTTAAGATCTGTCTAGCTCTATAAATCCTACTTGTATATTGAATTAAAACCAGAACTGAGATTTGGCTCTAAAGCTGGTGATGAAAAACAGCTTTGTAGGTAAATAAAATAGTATTCTGTGCAGTTTTATAATGGTTGCTGGCAATTGTTAGTGGAGATGAACTTCTAAATTTCTAGGCAGGGTGCAGCCCTGCTTTTGTTGAGAGTAATGACACAAGTGTCACTAGGATCAGGATATTTTGACTTGCAGTCTTCAACAAATCCCTGTTTATTCTGGATCGAAAAGTGAAGCCTTTTATAGCGACAAAGAAGTTCTAGTATTATTTGGAGTTGAGAATTGTGCCATCCTGTGCAGTTGACGTGAGATGGTGCCTGTTTCTTGTCTGCCCTTCTTTTATCACAGTTCTCTCATTTATATGTGTGTATGTATATATATATTTTTTTTCTGTTTGTGTTAGGTACACAAAGATTATCCCTAACGTGGTAAAGAAAGTCTCTGTAATGGTACTTCTTATTTTGTTGTGCTTCCATGACTTGTTCTTTCTACGGTGGTCTGTTCCTGACCTCAAAGAATGTATTTTAAGGGAAATCATTATTTAAAAGCAAGATTTTCCCTTCTGTATGATTCCTTTTGTATTTCAGACTGAAATTGCCCATTAAATGGAGTAAAAACTAAAAATATTTTTAACTTCGTTTTTAGCACCGTGTGGTTTGATTATAACTTGTCTATATGAGCCCTACCAGAATACAAGTAATAATCACAGTTAATGGCAACAATACAGCAGATGAGTCTGCAACAGTTGTGTCTTACTGCTCCAAAGCAGGTCATTTGTGGGTATCTATATTGCCCTGCGTATGCAGCAGCATACTTGCATGTGCAAAGACTTGATTTGCAAGGGATTAAGTCAGATTTGCAACAAACATAATGTTGCCCATGGAGCTGAGAATAAAAAGTCGGTCATTGGCTTGACATACAATATGAGTAATTTTTATTCCAAGTTATAAGTGGCCCTGTAGATCTTGTTATTTTCATCATGGGACCTACTTGTTCTTTGTTATCATTCAAATATCCCTTAATGTCTAACAACAGTTACTGTAAACCTTTTGGAGGGTGGAGATCCTGTTTGCAAACAAAATAATTTGAATTTTTATTAATTCTTTTTCTGTATTTGTCGTTTTCGATGAAAATGAAGTTTCAAAGCAATGATCAAAACAGAACATGGCAGTGACAACAGGAAAGAAGGAAAGCATGAAAAAGCAAAAATAACTTGGAAAGCCAAGTCTTCAATGGATAAGTTTGCCACATTTGGTGGTTATCCTGGTTTATGCTAACTGGAGATCATATTCTCCCTAGGAAATGTTTCTGTTTTCTTTTATCAGCTTCATAGAAAATTCTTTCCTATTTAATGAAGATCCAGTTAGTGTAAAATTGGACTTTTAATATGTATACTTCCTTTATGGTAACAAAGATGAAATGGGAAATATTGTGTATGGATTAATTTGTTGTTCTTCATTGCACTTACCAAGTTGCTCATAAGAAGGCTACAGTGAGGCTAGGGCTTTTGTGTGTTTCTGGCTTGTTCTTCCAGACATTGTCTTTTTGATGATATTACATATTTGGTCTATGACAGCACAGGTTTTTGCAGTAGAGATGATATAAAGTCCCAGACAGCTGAATTATTACTTCAGTCATTGTGAAAACAGCAGGAGGTGAAGTTTTGAGTGAGTGCCTGTGAAATAATTTCATGAACCGTAATGAAGGTAAAGGAACCAACCCAAATATTTAATAAATGGACATATGTTTAAAGTATGTTTAAAGCTCAGTAGTCCAGGAAATTTTTTGAAGGTTCTGGCACAGTGAATCTTTTTTTGGAAATAAATTTACATATTTACTTTCTCAATTTTTCCTGTTTTTCAGAGAGCTGTAGTGAATATTAGCCACAATCTCATAATTCGGATGACTTATGAGATACTTAAACATTCATAGTCCAGATTTTTCAGCCCAAGGAAGGATCCTAAGCTACCAAAATGTAACTTGGAGTGGCAAAGTGAGATACTAACAATAGTTACATCCTGCAAACTGTAAAATCTGATTTCAAGGGACTCGCTCTGGGAGAACAGAGGAACGAAGGGGAGATGTTGTTGAAGTCAGTGCCAGGGATTAATATCTGTATCTTAAGTGACTAAAATATATTGCTGTCTCTTGCTGTTTGTGTTTGTAGATATGTGCGGTGACTGTAAGAAATGTGGTTTAAAGCATTGGATGCAAAGTGAGAGGATTCTTTCTTTTCTTCATTCTGTAGCCATTCATCTTAGCCTGCTCCCTGAAACTGTACGTTGCAGAGAAGGGTTTGCCCTGAGAATGTTAGTAGATAGAAGTTACTGGAGTGGGTCCAAAAATAAAAATGCAGTTTTTGGAAAAACAAACTAGAAAGGAAGTTTATTTTGGAGATTTTGAAATACATCTGTTTTTTTCCATTCACTCATCTTCAGTAATTAGTGAAAAAAATAGTCAGAAGCGTTCCCCAAACGATTTGGGAAATTTGTTCAGTTAATTAAAAATTGGAGTTTGATCAAAAAGAAGCTAAGTTGCCTGGCTGGCCTTGTAAGATATATCAGAAGTAGGAAGTCCTTTTTGGCTCCTAAATCTTACTTTTATATTTGGGAATCTATGAGCAATAGCATTATCAAATTCTCTCATTAAATCTCCTCGTATAGCACAAGCTAACGAGTTTCACTGAGCCATCTCCATAGTGCTGTTGAAGACTGTAAATAGACAAAAGGATGGCAGTGGTCAGGAGCTGAAGCTGGGTGGTGATGGCAGAGAGATGAAAGCGCCATGAACATGCCAGAAGCTTGTGCAATGGAAGGAAAGTGACTGCATGAATTATACCTACACACTGCCAGCAGGTATGTCATTTATTTTGCTGGGTGTCTACTCATTTCACTTCAGAGAGAATCATCCTGGCTCAAAATGTGGTGAGCATAATATCCGTAAGCAAAGTGCATCACCCGAGCACTTCGTCCAGCCTGTCTGAAGTTCCATCTCCAGCTGTGTCCAATGCTTTACGAAAGCAGTGATATTAGCTCAATAGTAAACTTCTGGGGAGACAGGTTTTGCAATCTTCTAGTAACGTTTGTTTTTTAAAACCCAAATCCTGCACACAGTAATTCGTGATTCACTTGGAATATATTTAGTCCTTCCCCTCCGGATGAAGCTGGGTTTCAGTGAAACTCATGTTTTTTAAGTAGGTTTAGGTTAGATTAGTAGTTAGATAGAAAAGACTGTAGAAAAACTCAGCAAAATTTAGCTGGAAGTGTCATCGTCCAGGTCTCGTGGCGCAGGCTTCATGGGGTCTGCGATAGTGAGGAAACGTTTGAAGAACCAACACAACAAAAGAAAAAAGATGGATTACCTAAGCAGTAGAGACCACTATTGGAAGTTAATAGACATCCATCAAAGGTGCTGTTGTATTTAGATTAAGGGAATAAAAACCCGCAAGTTAAATGTAAGGTGACAGTGACACAGCTAAAAAGATTTTGGGGAGCAAACTCCCTTTAGATACAAAGCTACTAATCTGCGTTTTCCAGTCATATTGGAAGCAGAACTTGCCGGGGAATTTTTACAACCTATTGACAGTGGTGTAAGAGGAATCCTTAATGAAGATAAGGTTGACGTTGATGACTAAATGAATTATTTGAATCAATGTTCTTTGCAGCGTAGCTTAGGGACCTTCCAAGGCTAGAGTGTTGCTTTGCTCAAGATGTCTCTGAAGAGTTGCCTCAAATTATAGTGTCTGTAGAAGAGTTAAGAAAAACCCAAACATACCACCACAGTGAAAATGAAGAATAAATGGCTGGAAGCAGAAGGTGTTCACTCAAGAATTGCAAAGGCATCTGATAATGAGTTTGCTAAACTACTCTGCTATGCTGCTACTTTCACTCTTCAAATGGGATTGAGATCACTGGGATGGCAGGTAACAAACACTAAGCCTGTTTTTGGAAGAGTACTAACAAGGATTCAAGAGACTTATGTGGGCCTGACTGCCGTGTTAAACTGGTGGAAGCTATGATAAAAATAGAAATAACAGGCACTTGGGTAAGCAAGTTGTAATGGCAAAGAGTAAGCACTGCTTTTATAGAAAGAAATCAGGCCTCAAAGATCTGTTAATGTTTTTTGGAAAGAACCAAGAAATTGCACTCTTTTGGTGCAATTCTATTGGATGCAGGAGTGATTTTGACCTAGTCCTGTTGTTGGCTTAATGTGTTTTCTCATTCCATTATATGATTTTGGAATTATGGGCTTATTGTCTGTAAGCAGGTTTAGAACACTGAAGGTAAGATGCTTTGCGATGTAAATAATACTTTTTCAAGGATATTGTTCTGTTCAGCAATCCATATCTTTTCCTACAAGTCTGGAAGGCACTGAATACCAGCTCGGGGAAAAACAAGGCCTATGTTCAGCAAAGAGCAAGCATACCATGCAAATAAACCTACATCGACTTCCCTGCCCTTGAGCGAGCCATGTACCCACTTCAGGGAGAGCTGAGGGTGTGTAAATCATCTTCCTCCCATCCTTGGCAGCGTCTTGCCGTGGAGTGACTGCTCTGCACTCACTGAGTTCACTCAGCACTATGCTTGGGAGGTGGGGAACAACTCCCAGGCTGTGCAGCCACCAAGGTTTGCAAAGCATCTCTGGGCCAGGAGCTTCACATACTGGTTTTGTGAAAACTTCGTACAGGTAAGAATGATACTCCCTGGTTTCACTCTCCTCAGCAGTAGAGGGCGATCTTGTCTTAAAAATTTCCACTTTGCACCTAGCAGTGCTTTTCCTTTACAAATTGTTGCCGAAGGAGTGAAGGCTTTTATCTCTAGAAACATTTAGGATCAGATGTCTGTATTATTCTCTGTAAATGTTGTCTTTGTTAAAGATATTTGCAGTAACTATCAGGTTTTACGCCACACAGCAACATTTCTCTATATTAAGTGAGAATTACTGAAGTAAAACCATTATAATACTAAGGGAGCAAATAATAGAATCCACTATGCAAGAACATTGTGAAAGTCTGCAGTGAGTGAGTAATACCCAAGAATTATTCTGAAATTAACATTATTTTTTACTTAGAATAAAAAATATTGAAATAAAATGTATGTAAAACTGACAATTATTGTTTGCTTTAGTATGTTGCATGAAAATCCGGGAAACAGCATTCTAAATGTATTTTGTAAACATTTCTGTATGGAAGGTGTCTGACCTTGTCTGTATACATGGAGATGGCTGGCTGCAAATTGAGGCGCTAAGCCAGCCTCTAGTATTCAGGACTGTTCTTAGGAGTATGGACAGTCTGCGTGAGTAAAACCTAAAAGATTAATCCCTAAATTACTCAGACACAAAAAGGTATGAAGCATGTGACTGGGTAGAGTGCTCTTCTGGATATTTTCTTGGTGGTAGAGTTTTTAAACTGTGCTTTTTAATACATTTATTTTTATTTTGTGTAACACTTTGTATTCCTAACATGTCAGCTGGAGACTAGTGTGCTGAAGCATTTGGCCACTATGAAGGAGAATGACTGACCTGTTGTAGATGGCCTGTCTCGATAAACTTCTTTGTCAATTAATCTGTTGCAAATGGCCTTAGTTTTCCAACTGGGTTTTCCTCTCACAGCCCTGTGATAGTTCCCCATGGCTCCAGGATGGAACAATCCTGGGCAGTAAAGAGATTGAGATAATGACAGTCCATGGTGACAGCAGGGCTGGCAGAGCCAGCCTGGGGGAAGAAAGACACATACTTGCCAATAGAAATACCTCCATCCTTTGGGAATTGTAGCTTGGGAATCAAAGCTGACCTCATAGACAAGAATGATGGAGAACAAGCTTTTGATTTATGACTAGATGAAGCTCAAAGTCTGCCCTTCTGATCCTTCTTTACAACACACCTTTTGTATTTTATATGAGCTCTTTCACTTTATTCTCAGAATGTTATCTCTTGGGGTATCATTTTTAAGCCTTTCAGTGTCGTAATAGTTCACTCATCTCCTTCATAGCAGTTTTTTTAAAACGAAGATAAAAATCTCTTTTTAGTATCACAAATAAACCGTCGTTTATATTTAACATGGCTGATCAGCTGCTTTGCTTTTTGTTTTTTATCTGGGTTCTCCGGAAAGCTAAAACCATATTTGCTTTCTAGACCACATGCTCATCTAGGGAATCCCATTTGCATTCACGGTGCCTTGGTTGTCTCAAATAGTTATTTTCATATGGATATGAAAAAATTGTCTTTTTAATACTGAAATTTATCGGCCATATCCTTAGTAAGATGTTGACCTCTGCTGAGTTCAATGACGCTATGCTGCTTTTCACTGTCAATTTCTAATTAAGGCATCCACTGTAATGAATGGAACAATATGTCCCTCTGCTAGGAAGTGTACTATCTGCTACCTGGTCACTTTCTCTTATAGGTCGGAAGCAAAACTGTGAACTCTCTGAAAGTGTTGAAAATATGAATCGGTGTCTAAATCTTCTTAGCTTGTTCTTGTCCAAGTTATCCATTGTTCTTATTTTCCGAATCTTTGCTGTGTCCTCAGTGACAAGCAATTGAAAGGGCATAGAAAGCGTGTACAGTGGTGTCAGTTATAAATGGGGAAGACTACGACAGCACAAGATCAAGCACAGCTTTCTGAAAAGGAATGTTTCTGTGCATCAGCTCTGTCGTATCTGTGTTTAGGGTGTTTGTGTTTCCATATATCTGTCAGTCTGTCTGTCATCTCCTTGCCTGTCTTCCTGACTTATATGACTGTTGATAAATATGCTCCATTGGTGATTAAAAGGCAGTGACCTCATAAGTTTGTCTTTTCAACCACAAAGGTTTGGTTGTAACGTGACATTCCATCCTATTACTCTGGTTTACACCAAATTCAACAACTTGTGGCCTGCAGATACTCAGTATAAAGAGCAGAAAGAGACTGACCTTGACAACCTCATTTCTCATTCCTTTCTTGTTATAGGTAATATAGCTGAAAATGTGGTTTTAATTATAGTACTAATGAAAACTGAAAATCCAGACAGACACTTGACAAACTCTGGTACGCTTTATATTACATTTGTGCTAACTACAAAGTATCCAGCTGGGTGTAACATTATATCTCTTTTCCTTGAGCATCCGCCTGACTTAAGCTGTATAATTAATGTGTACTTTGGCTGGAGGTCAGCTTACAGTTGGTTTTTTAGAATTTTTACATTTTTTAAGATGTTGTAATGAAACGAATATGTTTATTACCTCTGTGCCTGCATTCCCCAGGGGGAGTTAATACCTGTGGAGGAGCACTGGCTGGGAGAACTTGAATAAAATGCTTCTGCCAGCTGAGTCTGGTGCATCAGAAGTCTGTTTTCAGAAGTAGGTGTAAGAAATAGAATCAAAGAATGTAGTGTCCACAGATGTGTTTAACTTTGATTCACCTCCTTTGTATGCTTTGTTGATTTCAAGTTATGATACCGATACACAATTGCCCAAAGTAGAATTTGTGGAGGGATTGCTTTTATTTCTTCTCTTTTTTCTTTGAAAAGCACTTTGTTTTTAGAACTCACCAACGAGAAACTGATGTTCTTATCCAGAGCCAAAAGCACTAAAAGCAGGTTCCCTGCCAAGCCCCACCAGTGCACCTTCATCCTGACGTGTCTTAACTCTGCTGTTCCAGTCGGGCATCCGACTGCACTAGCATGTGTATGTAATCGTGTTAAATTAAATACTGGTTTTCATGATATGGACAAATGTTCTCTTGGGACCAGACTGAAATTAGCTTTGAAGCAATTTCATTGTGATGTAAGGCAAAGTTGAAATTGGGCTGCAAATGACAAAAATCCAAAGACTTGCATTACACTGCTGTTTTCAAGGACCTGCTGTGGATACTGAATTTTTCTTAACAAAAATATTAGTGTGATTCTTATGCCAAACTTCCAAAAAACATTTCTGACATGAAAGGAAATGGCTGCAGTACAGCCACATTCACAGCGGGGGCCTCAAGGTGTTACTCTTAGAAATGAATGCATAATGATTTTCAAATGACCTTTCCTGGCGTGTTCGTATGGCTGTTAACGTGGTTTGATGTTTTGTGCAAATGCACAGAGGGCCTATCGACACAGCCTATCTGCAGCCGCGCTTTCAACTTGTTTGCTGGTACAAACGATGTGAGGAAAGTTTGATTTTTTTCTAACAGCCTCGAATTGTTTCTGCTTTCTCTCTTTGTGATCACAAAACCAAACACGGATGTGAAAAGAAACAGTTTCTTCTGAAAAATTATTAATGAGCAGCTTTGTTAATGTTTGCCTAATTTTTGGAAGACAAACTGAGTCCCACTGATTGAAAGGTCTCCCCAAAGCAGCATAGCTGGCAGGTGATAGTTTTTAAAAATTGTCTTTGTAAAAATGATTTGTGGGTAGTGTTCCTTAGCGGCTGTACCTTGTCCTTGAAGATATTTTGGAAAATATGATGCTAAAGTGACACATTTTCTTTGTTGGAAGGAGAGTATAGATTTTGGAAATAACAATCTTCTTATACATTTTTGTTCCAGAAACACTGAGAAGCCTTGCCCAAATTCAAGCTCTGTAGGGCTAAATGCTACACTGACGTGCACTGTAAGAGACAGCCTTTGTTCCAAGGACCTGCAATCTAAAGAGACACCATAGGCAAATCCCAGCCCCTGTTTCTGCCACAGCTGCCTAACTGGTTTTCATAGTGTCTCGTGAGTGCCCATTTGGCGTGAGGGAGATGCACCAGCATCAATTAAAGGCATTTCCCATCTCGAAGAGGAAATAACACCTAGTCTCCAGTTAGTAAACAGTTCAAAAAATGAATTAAACCAGATGTTGCTGAGCTCTTGGTATTGACACACATGGTAGTGCAGCCTTTAAAGTGTCCCTCCTGTGGCCCCTCTAGTTATATTAAGATCTTATTTCTATCCTATAAACATTTAGGAGAATGGTTAAGCAACAGTACTCCATTCATATCCCATGTTATGCTGAGAAAAGTTCATGGCTGCTTTGTTTCTTGAGTGAAAGTGTGCTGGATGGGTAATGTAATACTACTTACTTGTTATTCCATTAACTGTTACTAAACAGACTTAAAGGAGAGAAGTACCTGAGACTGTTTTCTGTTTAACATTTGTACATTATTATTGTTTGGCTTGTTTTCTCCCTGTGGTGATTCAGACTCGATTTCTGCTTCACCTTACCCATTCTACTGAATGGTGTCCCATTAACCTTAGTGGAGCTACTATAGCTAGTATCTTTGTTCTGATTTCATTCTCATCACCTGCTATTTTCAGCGCGTGATTTGGAATGAAGAGATTGGTGCTGAGGCACCAATTCTGCATTTGGCATCAAATACCAAGTCCAGGCATGAGAATAAATTCATTTGTAGAATAGCTTGGTATTTGCTGGACAATATAACACAAATTAATGGGGAGTTTAATCCAGGATAAAAAAAAATGGGTGTGTCTTTTCACAAAGACCTCTTTTCATAACAAACTAAAAGACTGTTTTGTGTGGATGCGGGGTTGTTACTCTCCTTGAGGGAAGGCAAAGGCAGAGAGGTGGGTTATACACTTGTGACTGAGGGCAGTGAGACAGCGGGGTCTAATAAGGAGTTACAGTTCAAAGGTGGATCCAGCTGTGGTGTCCACTGGAGCAATATGCTGCCCTGTGGCTGTGCCTTTGCCATATAACCTAAAGAATATGCTCTGTGTTGGGTGATACCTCTGTTAGGCAATACTAATGGAGGAGGCAGGTGCTGCTTTCTTGGCCTTTCCCCCAAGAATTCAATGCCTATAAGTGATAAATTGTCAGCAGTTGGGCATGTTAGATGGTCCTGGTGTGGAAAGGGGCCATGTCTTTCACAAGCAAGGCCAGCAAACCAATGGAACTGCTTATATGACATCTTATACACGTGATGGATTCTCTAAATTAAAGCTGATATTTGTATCATACATGGGCATGCAAACGTAAGCTGGTGGGCCTCTGTGCTAGGAATGAGGGCAACTACCTGCTCAGCTGCAAGTAGTAGAAAAAACATTTCTCTCTGTCTGTTTGGGTTTCCTGCTTGGAGTCTGGAGGACTCTAAGCTATACCTGTGCATCTTTGTGTTTCATCTTCCTTAGCGACAGGCAATGATACTACTAGTTAACTCTTTGAGATGTCTCTTCCATTTTCATTTCCTGTTGACAAAAGACACAGAGTTCCCACTGAATTTCTTGGAGATGGAAATAGTTTACCCTAGTGAAGGCTTCAGTTGTAAGTGTTCTGCATTTGGCCTCCTGTATATCAGCATCACAACATAAAGCTGTTCTGGGAACATGGAAAAAAGGGTTAAATTTTCTGATTTGCCCACTCATACATAACCAAATTACAGTATTATGCTTGTCATATGCTATGTGTGTTTTGGATTAATCGTGTATTTATAAAAGCTACAAATACAAGTAGAAAAAGGAGGGTGAGCATGGCAGCACCTTGCACAGTACGTTTCATTTTAGATGTTATTTTGTTGGGTTTGACAAGGTGTTTGTGCCTTTGATTTAGATTGTGCAGCAAATGGAATTTACTGGGGTAGATTTCTCAGATGGAGCAGTGTTTTTTATTGTATAACATTTGAGAAGAATGGCTGGAGGAAAGTGGAGACAATTTTCTTTGATGGGAATAATATTGGAAAACAGCTAGATCTGTCCAGAGTAAACACCCAAAAAATCAACATGCCTTACCTTATTGGTGCCATAGTCCTCTAGGAAATGGGCTGTACCTGTGCATGTTCCTGAATGTTTCGTGTTTGGATCTCTGATGTCCTTGAACTTGCAGAGCTGTGGAAGTAGTTGGTGGCGGTTTTTTTTTTTGAAGTGTGGCTGCTGTTTGTGTTTTGTTATTTGATGGGTTTCTTGTCTGTGTGGGGTACTGTATGTGTGCGTGTATTGATATGTGCCTATCTACATGTGTATATTCTCAGCTGAACTGTGTAGATAGTTAGGCTGCTGACTGGCAGGTGCAGTCAGGTGCTTCATTCTCTGACAGCAGCTTCATTCTCAAATAACACTCTGCAAAAGTTTATCTGCAGATGCTATCAGCTGCTCAAGAATGGACTCAAAGAGGAAAGGCAAGATGCAGTTCCATTTAAATTGCCAAGCATAGTCTGGGGCAGATGGACACCTCTCTTTTGACCACACAGCTGAAGAGGATAAAAAATTTGAATTATCCCCAAAGTTACTAGCACTGGCTGCGTGTTCTGTGATACAGAGAGAAAAACATCAGTGCTTGCCCTGAGGAGTTTACAGTCTAGATTACAAAGTCTGATTGTATAATACTTTATACTATATGCCATATTAGCTTGAGCTCAGAATTTTCTCTTGATCCAATTTGTATAGATTCATCCCTGTTGTCTGTGTAATTTATGTTAATTAATAGTCACACAGTACTTGAGAAAGGTCAATGAACACATTCAGTTCTTGAGCTCTGACTCTGGAGGACAGAAACATAACTTTTCCTAATAAGAACCCTGTTCAAGAAAACTATATATACACTTTGTTTCCTGAACTGACCCTTGTAAGTTTTGGAGCTGGAAGAGAATAAGATTCTCAACACATTAATCTTTGAAGTATAGTCATGAATAATGGATCTGAGGATAGGATTTGGCACTAAACACTAACCATGGTTCAAATGATTTTATAGAGTGCTACAGAACCAATTCGACCTTTTTATAATTAGGGAGAAGAGGTACATTGAAGTAATATTCTTCTGTCTGCAAGACCTAAATCACGTAAATTGAGATCTGTTCTTCCAGCTGTAAAGTGCAGAGGAAAATATTTCCTTTCTCCCATCATCTGTTTGTAAGCTTTCACTCAGATTGCAAACATTTGGGGTAAATGCTGCTGCTTACTGTGTTTGCACAGCGCTTAGTACACTGCTGCTCCAGTTTCAGTTAGGGACTTCTGAAAATGTAATGATGCACCAGGACGCCAGGCAAATGTGCCGCTATGTTCTACTACAGTAATGCAATAAGCAAAGAGCTTTTAAAAGCACAACAATTTATAATTTCACCAAGTGGTAGTTCTAATAGTAATGACAGACAGTTCAGCACTAACCCGTGGTGGCGTATATTCAGCATGGCAACGATATACTTTCTGATATTTTGAATTATGATACATGTGGTGGCCCCTGAGTTACGTGTGGAATAGCTGCGGTGCTAGCTGATGGGCTATTTTGTACCTTGGATGCAGAGTTTTTATGATGGCCAATACTCTGAAACTCGTTCAGGCAATAAATTTACTTGCCTTTGAGTTTACAAGGCAATAAACAGTTGAGGCCTTTGACCTCAACATTTACCAAATACATTTGCAGCAGTTGTGTTTATTGACAACTATTTATAGGGAAGTATTTTATACTGAATTTCACATGTGAAAGAGAACAGTTTAATTCTGCAGCTCTTGTTCTTCTTTCCGATTTCCATCTCTACTTCCTGTCTCTTCGATTTACTTTTAATAGCTAAAGTTGCAGGTTAGTGCTGCAAAACACTCAGTTATTGGCAAAACAATCACTTTAAAGCTTTGTGCCAGATTTTTAGAACTTCATTTTTGTTTTGGATGACTGAGATAAAGGTGTACAGTATGCGTATGCTACATTTTGCAAGGCATTGTGTAAGGTTCATTTTAATTTCTCTTATTAATCTTAGTAGGTGCTTAGTGACTTGAAAACATTCCCTTTATTAGAACGTGAACTAAAAAAAAAAAGAAAATTACAAAAACAGTAATGCTTTAAGGTCCTTTTCCCTGTTTAGTAGAAAGCTGGGATTCTCACTATTTTCTTGTGGGTGATTAGCATCGTGGATGTTAAAGCTCCTCTATGGATCCAGAATATCTAGTGATGGACTGGTGTTTGCTGTGCACTTGTAAAGTCCAAAAAACTCTGACCTGCTCTGCAAAAATGTCTGCAGTTGAGGATTCCCTGCCCTTTAGGCACGTGTGGGATGGAGGCAGCTGGGGCTGTTCACAACAGTAAGTGTCAGAACATTTTAACCAGCATAAACTCACATCATCCTGAACCTGCTCTAATTTATACCGTGGGTTAAATGAGAGACTGTCAGGCCCTGAGATTATTGGAAAGCAGAAAGGTAACAGTGCTTTCATCCCTTCCTGTGACTGTCAGCTGAGCTCATACTAGGTGCACCTGAGTAACCGTTCCCAAAACAATCCTTGCTTTTGGAGTTGACGCTTTTAAAATTGCATTGGCCCTGATCCAGCAAAATACTTGAGTTAATGTTTAATTTCAGGCATGAAGCATGGGACTTCAGTGTGACTGCTCATAAGCTTAAAGATAAGCACATGCTCAAGTTCCTTGTTGGAAAACAGCCAGGGTACTTTTTATCTTGCGGCATCATGCCTGTAAGATACTAATTTCAAGCTGTTGAACTCTTATTGCTTGAGTTCTTTTGGAAAAATAATTTCAGATGCTGTGGAATTACGGTCATTCATTTCTAAATAGCTCACCAGGTTCTTGCCCCTTGTAAGTTGATTCGTGCCAGTTTGCAGCAGTGGAGGATATGCTGCAGAGTTTTGATCAGGAATTCTTTATGCCTTTTTGTAATGGGACTTTTTTCCTTTTTGCTGAGGTGTTTATCATTAGTATCTACAGACCCAAGTGCAGCAAAGTTCTGAAATCTATTATAAAAATCATATTTAACCAGATGGTCAGACTCTCAGGTGGGTTACACCAAATAAGTTTAGAAAGTAGTGTCCTATGCTTCAATAAATCACTATAAATGGGTCCACAGCAGATTGTCATCCAGTGTTGATTTTCACTTATGTGACATAAAGAAAATGTGCTTATTCTCTAGAGCAGGTCTGTCCACACAGGAAAAGGTTCATATACAAGATGTTTTATGTATTTGGTGTGTTGAACGTTTAGATGAGTAAGAAAAAATACTTTATCAGTGCAGCTTCAGCTTGCTTTATGAATTATGTTTACGGCCCATATGCCAGATTCGCACACTGGAGATCTGCGGAAATAGTGCGGAGTGGCACTGACTTGTGTTGAGGAGGTGACAAACTGGAGATCTGGGGCAGGATGCCACTTTCTTGGCACCTCTGTTGTCTGCTTAATGAGGTGGCAGAAATGCTGGGCTGGAATTAAGGTCCTCTGATAAGACGGTGTGGGGGAAAGCCCATTGCTTTGTTGGGTTGGGTTTTGGATGACTTCCAGAACCCTCTTAAGGAAATGCTATATAGGGATGCCTAGAAGGCCGCCTCAGTATGCAGGTTGGGCTGAGCTTGCTGTAGAGCACAGTGGGGATATGGGCCCATCAGTCTGCAGGGCTGAATGCATGCAGCTTTGTTAGAGCTAAATAGGAGTCAAAGACGAACGACATGAAGGAGGACAAGTGGGGAGGGCCGTTGCGTTAGCATGCTGACCGTATGACACTGTAAAAGGCAGCTCCAGATCTGTCAGCACAACTGTGTGTGGAGCAAGCCAAGAAGCCAGATGCTGCTCCTGCCGCTGAAAGACTATTTTCCATAGTTCAGCGCTGGGGCCTTGTGATGTAAATCCCTGCCCCATGTGTGGCCATGGGTGTGGGACCTTATTCCTGGCTAAAGTAGTGAATGCAGAAGAAAGGGAGGAATCTTGTGCTTACTTGGGCTGATTTATAAACTAAAACCAGATTAATTGGATTGCATAGTCAATTTAAAAGAGGAGGGGGGAAAATAAGGTACTTGTAACACGTAGTGATTTATAAGTTTAGGTAGCAGCATCTGCCATCGCTATCAGTGTGTCTCTTGGCTGTAGTCCTCCCCACAAATGCTCATTTCTAAGAAACCATAAGAAATAAATATATTAATTTTAAAAGAAATTGTGAAGCTAATGAGAAGCATACTTAAAATCACTGCTCTATCTGTCTTTGTTCCTCTGTGTTAAAATAGTCTTCCTATGTTCTTTTGCATGCATCTGTCCTAGAGGATTAACCCTTCACATGGCACACACCCTGGGTGGAGGACTCATACTCAAGAATAGCCTTTGGAGGACAGTGGGCAGAAATCCCCTCAAATAAAGCCACAGAGCCATAAGGAATTATAACAACCTTGATATATCCTCCTGGCCCGCTGGCTGCCCTCCGGGATCACTCTCTGCAGTGCCGTGAAAGGAGACACAAAGATGCTGGTCTTTGTGGCCCACGAGGATTTACTTGGAAAAGCCACAATAAGGAAACTGGGCTGTTAAAATAAAAAGGTGCATCTACGAGTAGCCATTGGTCATAAATTTGCAGTTGACTCTTTTTTTGATAAAACATGTAGGTGTTTTGTATGTAGAAAATATCTACTTCCATGGAAATTTTTTACTAAATCCCAAATGATATATTTTATGCTGAAAATCTACTTTTTATGTCATTGGGGGGTACTGATCAGAAGTCATTCTTTTCTACTGGAAATTTGTCAGAAATTGCTACCTTTCCTTGACATTTTCAATAAGAAGAAAAACACTAACCATTGTGCCAGCAGCTTTAATAAGCTTCTAATATTTTCCTGGCATATTCCATACCTTTTGGCTTTTGTATTTTCATTACAACCCAGAAATCTGGGGTGGGAGGGAAGAGCTAGGTGCTCAAATAGCTGGAAGAGGGCAGAAAAAAGCACCATCATGTGGTTTCCTTTGTGAAGCTTCCTAGCTGAGTGGAGTTGAATCCCAGCTGCCAGGAAGCGGCTGTCAGATCTCATCGGTGCTCCAGAGAAATTTTACACATGGTGTAAAAGGTGCCAGAAGGAAAGCACGGAGTACCCTGCCTCCCCTATGGGCACTGCCTACAGCTAATACGATCGTGCCAGCCTCTTAGCAGCACCCTTGTGTTATGGGTGACACTGTTTTACACTGATACTCCTCTCTCTTTTCCAGGTCAGCTAGCCACCATTAGGGACTTAACCTCTTAGGAGGCAATGGAGCCCAGTTTTTATTAACTATATACTATAATCTTATGTTAAACCAAACATTGTCCCATCAATCCAAACTATCTCATATTTGTGTCCTTTTATTTCTCGATATCCATTTCGCAAGTGTGTAATGAGTTCTGCCAAATGATCAGACGTAAGTTTATCTCCAGTAATGTTTTGATTAATTCAGGGTGCTGCATTGGGGAAGGAAATTTATATAGGCCCAAAAAATTAAACGTGAAAAGAAACAAAGACTGCTGAGGTCTTGGAGTCACCACCCTGTGATTGGACTGTTTTGCCTTCTTTATTTTTTAATAAAAGTTCTTCAGAGGCAAAAGGCTGAAGGTGAAAACCATCAGTGAATTTCCACAATTTTCTCTGTGAAAACCAGAGGAGAGAGACTGTTGGTATCACAAGGCACATATTATTTAATATGGCTCTTAAAGCCTCAGCTCCAGGAGTCACTGCAAGGTCTAATTTACCTTAGCCTACTTGTCCATATTATTTACCCTTAAATTCAAGGAACCTTACTCCTAAATTTTTATTGGTTGAAGTCTGAATTGATATCCCCAGAAGAACCCAAATGCTTTAAGTACATATTGCACTGATATCTGTTCCAACTTTTAAACTGTTTTTAATTAGTAGCACTCTAATAGAAATGCATCCTTAAAAAAAAGATGGTGTTTATATCAACAAACCAACCAACCAACCCTCCCTATGCCCACCCACAAACCAAAGGTTTATCCATTCTCATCATCAGCCCAGGCAGGCCAGTCTTTTCTCAACAGACTGAGAAAAGATGAACTGAATAGGATGCATGGGAGGCTAACAGAGGCAGATTCTAGTGGGCCAAAGTAGGCAATGAATTGAAAAACTGAGGACACCCATAAAGGATCGTCTGGTGGGTCCCTCCCTATTTGTTTTGAGGGAAACGTAGCTCAAGCATACTGTGGTCATAACCTTACTAAGTATAATCTGACCTGCGTTCTGTGGAGTTATTCCAACTGATCTCAGCCCAAAGACACTAACCTGAGAAAGACATGTATCATGGTATGGTTTTCAAGATTATGCTCCAGATGAGGAAGACTGAAGGTCTCACTTGTCTTTTATGTATTAATTTCTTACCAGCTTAACTCCATTAACTTCAGAAAGCACCCACTGCTCTTCTACTATGTGAATGTAGCATTACTGTTTAAAGTAAGAAAGCAAGTCCAGCTGGCGTTGTTTCCCGCGGTGTGGTTCAGGCAGCTGTTGGACCTGGCCTAGGGTCACACAGGGTGCTGTGCCGCAGGAGACTCCCAGAAGTAAACCACATTCCTCAGCTGCAAAGTGGCGCAGCAGCATATTCCTTACAATTTAACCTGATGCCTGAGATGCATCATCACGTGGCACATCGTGGGCTTTCCGTGAGGCTCAGCTTTTGCGTAGTGGCACGGAAGTGCTGCCAGTATGCCCTATACTCAGCTTCGCTGTTAGTGGTAGCAGTATTTATCTCTGTTAGTAGTTACTCTGTATCAGTAGGCAAACAATTCTTCTTCTCATCTTTTAATTCTGGTATTGTTAAAAATACCTGGAAGATATCCGTGTTGTACTTGCCAGTGATTCTAGCATTACTTGACATTAATTACATGCAAAGTAAGTAACACTATCTATGGTGTTATCTGGAGCTTTGCGTTATAACACTGTGTTACAGGTTGGTTTTATCATTGTCACTCTTCAGCTCTTTGGAAGGAATAGATAAACCCAGCTGCATTGTTTATGAGATTAGACAACATTTTTGTTGTTGCTAAAACTTAAAATATTTTTTAAGTTATGCTTTGGACAAACACTTGAAATCTGATGTGGAGGTGGAAGTTGTTCTGATATCAGAGGGAGGTCTCTTGGCATCCCTATAAAATTTTTCTTAAATCTGGCCAAGCTGTGTGGCTTTCAAGAGATTTTAGTTCACAGATGTTTAGTAGAGGCTTGTTAGAGTTTGGCAGTTAAATTCTCTGAAGTTTCCATGTGAACTGAACAAATTCATTTTTTCTGTAATTCCCTCTCTCTGCTGCTAGCGCTGTCTCCGAGGTATATGGGCAGGACAAATAAAAGGAAGAAGCTCCTGATGGGAATTTCAATGGAGAAAATGAGATGGAAATAGAAAGTAGAGGTAGCAGGAAATAGAAACTGATCTGAATAGAGGCTACTAATTCTGTTCTCACATACCTGTTGTGAAGACAAACTTTTTTACCCTATGTGAAGCACTTGGATGCTATGTCAACAGCAATGCCTATGAGGAAATGAATAATTTTGTATTAAATGCGGTTTAAAGGCCATGTATTAGATAAAGCCTGGGGCTACATGTTGAATGGAAGAATAGAAGGAAGTATTGAATAACTGCTTGTTTTCTGAATGAGTGTTTCTATAGACAGTTATCTCCTTGACAACCCGAACTCTTTCCTCAAGCTGTTCCTTACCTTACAATGAATGAGGCAGTGGTTTGGTGGAACAAAACTGTGCGTGGTCACGTAATGAAAACCTGTGTCATGAAGTGTTCTCAGAAAAGGCCTGAACGAAGTTTGTACAGGCAACCTTAATTTTGGCATTTCCTCACTTTTGAATCTTGGCACTGCATTGTCAGTGTTATTTTAACTTAGTTTTTGGATGTCATAAGTAAAAGTGATGCCTTCGAAGCCTGTATTTCATCCTTAGCTCCAGTGAAGCATTCCTAATCTTTATCTGAATGAGCCTAAAGGGGCTTGTTTGTCAGACTTAAAGTCAGTGACAAATTGTTCACAGCAGCATTTTAGAAAACAAACCTCATGCCAAGTTTACAAATGATCTTCCAAGAATGCACGTTCTGCATCTTGCCCCTGCAGCTATGTGGACAGCCAATTGTGCACTCAGAAGACATTTGCCTGCAGAGCTCAGGAAGTAAGATGTACAGTAACGTAGCTAGGATGTCCATGTGGATTGGAGTGGCTTTCTTCTGGAGGCTGCATTTTCGTTTAATACTTAATAAATATTATGAAAGACCACATCCCATTTCCCGTGTAGTAAAAGTGACCAGCCCCTTTGTCAGTTCAGTGGGAAAACTAATGAGGATCCTTGTTCAGAGAAGCTTGCCATCTGTAAAGTAGTTGAGCATATTCTTGTCATTCTTATATCATTAAGGGCATTCTTAACCCCACCAACTTAATGAGGAACATACATCTTTAAAGGTAATTGCGTACTTAAGTGCTCTGTTGACAAGGGATTGATTTAAACCTGATACAACTCTGTAACTCATCCTGTTGACCAAGTACCCATTCAAATTCCATGCTTAACTAGAGGGCTGGTTTACACCTTCTAGACATAGCTTTGAGCAGCAGCAATGTGGAGCTGTACTGCTTCTCACAGAATCGCAATAGCAAAATAGGGCTGAAAGACAGCTGGAGAGTTCCTTGATTGCAGGGGTGCTCAGGCTGTGATCCATAGGCTGCACGTGGCTCACTCAAATAACTAAACCAGTTTGCAACCTGCTCCTTCTTTTCAGGTAGCAACTCAGGAGCACACTAAGGGTGGACTGTTGACTTCAGGAGTTGTTTGGCTGTTAGAAACTCTATGACCACGACCCCTGTTTTCCTTGTGAGGATCTTGGACTTGCGTTCTGTGAGGTCCATGGTGCCAGAAGTGGGTCCTGGNGAAAATAGTAGGCTACCACCTCTGGAGAGCACATNCATGACTTTGTTTTTTCCAAGGGTAAGCTNGGATGCTTGAGANGCTTTGCTGCATACATGTACATGTATGGAAAACTGAGANACCCCAGGAAGTGCCATTCCTGCTGTTTGGGCACCCCAGTTCTTGTCAGGTTGTAGGGGAAGGATGGGAAAAAAAGGTCCATCTAGCAAGGATGTCGGAGTACTACTCACCTAGTTTGTTTCCTTGCCAAGATGGGACCGACTGTACCTACATTTTTCCTGAAAGCCTTGTGTTTATACAAGTTTTTTCTGTCATTTAAAAATAATTATAGCCTTTTTTTTGAATAGTGTCCCAGAACAAAGGTATAAAATTTTCCTCCTGTCCATAAATGCTTGCTTATGCATTGTGTCAAGGGCAGCAAACACAGGATATACTATGTATGTTCCAAGTATCACAATGCAGACACATTTGGCCAACAGACTGTGAATCCTCATGGGAAGTGGCACAAGGGTTTTCCAAACCTCAGAATTATATATTGAAAATAATTGTCTGGAAGGTAATAGTCCCCCGGAATGGACTAACAGCCTGTCAGGTTTCATGTTTCCTTAAGTCACTTTTAAATTCGTAAAATGTTCTGAAACGCTCCGATCCAAATTGGGTTCTTAAAAATGTCGGCTCGTGGGATAAAGATTTTCACTCCAAGGTTTTACCTGAGGCCAGCTTCTGTGTGCCTTCCTCATCTGGATAGCCTGAGTGAACCAGGTGAGCAGACTTTCGCTGCGGGAGTCAGTTTGTATTTACTCTGTCAGCAGCAACTCGGTGAAAACCTTAGTGAGGGTGTTGGTCGTATAAGTGTCCAGCTGCTAAAATACAGATGTTGTACAGCTAAACTGGATTGATCCAGAATGGTGTTTCACTGGCAACATTTAACATTCTTAATGCAAAGTGAACCCTCGTAGTAGGGCCTCTTATACTGTAGGTTTTGTACTTTAATGAGGTAGATATTTAATCAATTTTAGGGTGTACTGGTATCTGCGTTTTGCATATGTTTCAAATAACAATGAAATTTATACGCAGATGAAGTAATTGAAGCATAGCCTGATTTCAGAAGGGCGCACAGTCCTTACTGCAGTGTAATTCGAAGAGATTGGGGATCAATCAAAGTGTTTTAAAATTAAGAGTTTTCTGCAGCTGGGACACTCCCAAGCTGAGCTACTTTGGTTTCAGTTTATAGCTCAACTTCTTTCCCCAAGTCAAATGGTTTATTGTACCCAGGATTTTTTAACTGTCACATCTGAAAATGAAAAGTATCTTTAAAAACCTGATATTCTGTAGAGATTGAAACACACATTGAGTGGTGTGACCCAAACATACCCTGAACTTTAATGGCAAGAAGTTTAAATTTTAAATCCACGTCCACATTTCACATGAGTTCCTATCCTTACATGTCAGAATCTGAACACAATATTCAGCTAAAATACCTTGGAATTTGCCATCACTTAACTGCTCTCACACGAGTTACAGCTCTGGCAATTATTTATTGCCTCTAAGCATGATATTAGCTATTGTTTAGCAAATAACCCTGACCCTTATGGTGGTCCTTACCACACCATTTGGTTTATATCTCTGTCTGCCAGCTCTGCAGTATTTGAAATTCAGATATGGATTGTCGGGCCAGAATCATTACAGATTTTCAGTGTTGCTTTACAAATCCTCTTACTTTTGTAGTGGGTGCATTTTCAAACTTGCTCTTCTAGGAGAGTATTATTAAGTTATTCTCTGAGGTCCAGTTTCTGATACGTTTTCTCGCAGTAAGTAACACTGCGTTTTGTGGGGAGTTCCCCATGGAATAGGAGCTATTCATTCCGGGGATAAAAGAAGCAGGCTTTGGCCATCGAGATCTGATCCAATACCCACGGAGTACAGTGGAGGTCTCTCATTGCTAAGCAGAGCTTTGTATGTGGTTGAAGAATAGGATGATCAAGTCATCAAGAGAAAGAACGAAGACAAATTGCATTTAACTGTAGATAAACAGTTTGTTTAGCTGTATCTCAGAATGATGTAGATTGTTTCTGTGCTGAATTCTAAATTTTATGGTTGACAATAAACTTGGAATCTTTCCACTAACAAAGAGCCTCCTCTGGCTGAATGAGGAGTCTTAAATGCATTGCTCCAGTATTCATAGGTGAAATTCCAGTAGTCTCATATAGACCAATATTCCAATATTCATTTTATTGCTTTTATTAATAGGTACATATAAAGGATATTTTGTTTATAGCTAAAAAAAAAAAAGGCAGTAAAAGCAGGTAATATGCTTGTATCAGGAATGGTGTGGCCAGCAGGAGTAGGGAGGTGATTGTCCCCCTGTCCTCGGCACTGGGGTGGCCGCACCTCGAGTGCTGTGTTGGGCCCCTCACTACGAGAAGGACACTGAGGGGCTGGAGCGTGTCCAGAGAAGGGCAACGAGGCTGGGGAGGGGTCTGGAGAACAAGTCTGATGAGGAGCGGCTGAGGGAGCTG
>Ga0065711_1033142_pt1 | contig 26024 bp, 24 predicted proteins | sample Hoacrofraction12_FD_59098 | JGI IMG/M metagenome (GOLD analysis project Ga0065711, IMG submission 59098) | Hoatzin crop microbial communities from Cojedes, Venezuela - Epithelial fraction 12 v2 (version 2) | ecosystem: Host-associated > Birds > Digestive system > Esophagus > Crop | place... | reverse complement strand
GGTTGTGGAGTCTCCTTCTCTGGAGATATTCAAGACCCGCCTGGACAAGATCCTGTGCAGCCTGCTGTAGGTGACCCTGCTTCGGCAGGGGGATTGGACTAGATGACCCACAGAGGTCCCTTCCAACCCCAAACATTCTGTGATTCTGTGATTCTGTGATGTGAGGAAACATATTTTACGTCTCCGCGATTCCGTTCACAGCTGTAACCCTTGCCCAGCAATCGCTGTGTCCCTGTCCCAGCAGGCAGCCGTGCCGACGCAGCCGCGGGGCAGAAGCCGTGCTCCTCCGGGCTCGCCCTCACCAGGCGTTGCAGGCAGACAGAGCTGGCTCTGCCCCAGCCAGGCTTCAGTCCCTCGCGGGTGCCCTTGCAGTAACAGCGTGATTTTGTGCGCGGTCTCTAAAATCGGTGTTTCTCTGGGTCGTTACCCAGGCCTGGTTTCTGCCGGCGCTGTCGCGCTGCTGGTGCGGGCCGGGGGTTGCGTCTCAGCTTGGCTGGGCTCCAGCCGCTGCGTTTCAGGCCAGGGGGGGTTCTCAAAGCACCGAGCCAAAAACCTGTGGCACATTCCTCCCTAGGACAGGGAGCAGCTGCCCGAGCCCCGAGCTGGTTGCCAGCGAAGGACAGAATAGCTGTCACTGCCGTCCTGGTAACGAAGAAGTGGCCGGGCGCCATGCCTGCCGCGGGTCTGCCACAGCCGCCCCACGCAGGGCTGCCCGGGGGATTTCTGCCGCCGCTCCTCTCACCTCGGGCAGCCGTCGGTGTGATTCATGCAGGGGCGGCGCAGAAGGGCACAGGCCCGTGTACGGCGGTGGCTGTTTCTGTCGCTGGGAAAGAGGAAGGAAACGCCGACCGATGCCTCCGCGCGGCGTGAGGGCTCGCCCGCGCCCGCCGCGTTTCCAAGAAGCCTCCGGCCAGCGCCGGCTCCCACGAGTGCCCCAGCAGCGCAGGACACGAGCCCACCCGGCCCCTCGCGCTGAGACCCCTGCAGCCGTCTCCCCAGAAGGCTCCGTGGCAGTTCAGGTCCCACAGCAAGGTGAGGTTTTCAGAGGAGCAGGCCTTGCTTTGGCAATCACGATCCCTCGCAAATGGCGACTGCCCCAGACGTGGCTGAGCGCGGCCGCCAGCCGCAGGCAGGGCCACAGCAGCCGAAGGCGGGCGGCCAGCCCCAGCGAGGGGAGAGACCGAGATGAGACGGCAGCTTGGTAGATGAATTAATTACGTAGAAGCAACTGGAGAGAGACTTATGTGTCTTGTATGCCAGATCACTGGTAACACACAAGCAACTGCTAAGTTTTCTCTTTCTCAGAAAACTCTGTTCGTTTCATATACAGAACGCCAAGTGACTTTCTGGCTATTGCCTTAACTAAATGCTGGCATTTATCTGGCCCCATGACACCAGATCTGCTGCTTAAAATCCAGTGTCAGCCCCATCCTGGTGTGAACGACGTAGTGTTCCACACAGCATGCATCCCAGTAAGGGCTGAAGGTCACAGGATCTTGTAAGAGACCGGTTTAGGGCGTCTGATGGATCTCGGACATTAAAATACATAGATACATTTTAAATTGTAACGTAGTATGTGGAATTTGTGCTGCTGTCTCATCCATCACAGAGTTACTGACCAACTAAACCAGAGCTGCAGCCTTGGCTCCCGATGAGAGCTTTACCTTAGGCAATGAGCGTTGCTGTTTAACCCCTCTCCCACCACGCAGAGTTGGCCAAAGCCAGGTCGGGTCAATGGGGAGCCTGTAAATTTAACCAGGCTCTGGTCCAGGCCTATGTAAGCCTGCACAGGTAACTTTTAGATACACAACTCCAAACTGCCTAAGGGTGCAACTGACCTGAACCCGGGATGACGTTCAGGATCAGGCTGACCCAAATGGATTCACCTTGCCCAAGCCTGCTCTCCATGGCTGGCTGGTGAATGGCCCCAGCATGAAATGGGAAGATGGCCCTGACCTTTTTGTGAAGCACTTTTGGATCGGTCATGAAAGATCTTCGTGCTGGTGGGTACTTGTGACTTTGCCAGGTCCTAGCTCCCTTTTGAGAAATGTTACTGCTGATGGGTTTGATCTGCGGAGTCTGCTCTGAATGGATTTGTAACGCAGCTTTACAGGATTAGGGCTCTCAAGTGTTTCAATTCACAGCAGGCACAGGGAGTAGGTAAGCACAAGGGACAGCAAGAGAAGGGGCAATATACAACAGTGCATTAATTACTTCACTATTTTAACAGATTGTAATTGTGACTATCAACATAACACCCTTTGTAATTGTACAGAACACAGGTATGGGCTGAGCTAACATCTGAGTCACCAGTGACATGTTTAGAAATACAATTCTCCCTGTGGGAGTTATGTGGAGTGCCAGGAGAGGAAAGCAGAGGGAGGGTCCCTCTGCACTTACTCCCACGCCTCTTTCTGGAGCATGCCCTTGCATTCCGTGCAGTGGCAGGACTCTGGCCTGGACTGATCTCGATGTGTGCAACAGGGACACTCTGACAGTAAGGACTCAGTGGCCAGTCAACAGCTCTCACTGAAATGCCATCACCTTGAAAATGTTCCCATTTCTGTTACGGGTGAACAGGAGGGACTGAACACAACCTGAGCAAGAATTTAGGTTGAGCACGACCAGGGAGAGTAGCCGTGAGGTGAGCAACTGTGATCTTTTGACCCTTAGAATTTCATCCTTCCATGACAAAATACTGGGGAGAAATTAACAATGATGTTCCCCAAATTGTTCCTTTGTGATGGGAAAGTTTTTTTTTCTGCAGTGGCAACAGGCAGAGGTATCCATATGGAGTCTCAGGCTTCTGATGCAGTACCAGACATAACTCAAGGGGATTCACTCAAGGAGAGGAGCTTTGAACTCTGCTCCACGTCTTCCACAACTTTCCACCTGACTGCCAAGAAAACTGATGCACTGCCCTTGCTCTGGAGCATCCTCAAGTTTTGGGTCTCTAATGTGCAGGGATATAGCTTTGCTATTTTTCCCTCAGTATCCAGAGGCATTTAAAGAAAATGAAGCATCCTCATCCAAGAAATTCCCCTCCTGCTTTCGTAGCTGACACATACTTTTGACTCCCCCTGCTGAGATGTCACAATTTAACTTCTAATTTGCAGATGAAAGAAATCCTATGAGCCTTGCCTAGCAAAAATAAGATTAGTTTGGAAGTTGCTTTTTCCCCCTGCGAATAGCTAGTTTTGGTGGAAGAACCATCCACATCTTTGCAATGGATGCCATCCAACGCTGGTGGAGTTAACTCTCTGTGAAACTGCAGAGCAGAGACTGGAGAGCTATCACTGCACTGCATACCAAATGCGCAAGTGATAGGCTTTAAGCAGAGACTACAAATAGCATATGGAAACAGAGGTGGGTTTTGGAAAGATCTAAGGCAGAAGGGGCTGGTTAACTGGGTTCCTGAAAAGAGGCTGATTTCTGGTTGGGATCTGGGACAAATCGCTCAGGGACGCTATTGAGCTATCCAGAATTAGCAGGGCATTCGTCGAGCAGAGGAGCTTAGACGTCTGCAGGGTAGCGCTCTGATGCTGTGCCTATGACAAAAGAACCAAAACAGTGGGAAAACTGAAACCTGAGGCAGGGTGGCACGAAAAAACCCAGCCTTTAACTCCACAAAATCAATCTGCTGAGCTGCGTGTGCTGTGACAAACAAGAGGGGCTACGAGTGTGCCAGACATAAGGAATGAGATGCAGAAGCAGCAGTGGACCATATCATGTCTGCACGTCCCAGGAGAAGACACCTGGGGCAGGAAGAGGAGAAGACAAAAGCCTGGCAGCTCTGAGGTGCTCTTCACAAGAGCAGTGGACAAAGCTACAGCAGGAGATGGGCAGAGTCAACATGAATGTGAGTGGAAATTACATTCATTTCTGTACAGGGCAGAGGTATGTAAGCAACTGAAGTGCTAAAAATAATTGTGTAACACTTAAAAAAAATCCCTGGGCTGTGAAAAAAAGCTGTGCCAGGGTCTCTGCGGACTTGCAGTTATATAAGAATACAGGGAAACCAAAGCTTTGATTGGATCTGGGGCTCCCAAAGCTGCTACTGCTTTGTGAAGGTGATGCTGTGTTTCTCTGGTGGGAAACAGGGACAATGGGGACTCTGAAGCGTGGCCCCATGCTGGTGTTGCCCTGGCAGATGCATATTACAGAGAAACGAGCCACGCTTTCTCTGAAGCCCAAAGGAAAGGAGGTGATGAATCAGCCATTTTCCTGAAAAGGTCTCTGAGAGGCAGCAGCCTGAGAAAGCTGAGCCACAACCAAACCAAAAGAGAGACTCCATGTTGATACCCGGGTGGCAGTGATGGGTCCGCAAGGCCACACGGACATCCCAGGGGCTGTGGCAGAACCATGTCTGATGACAAGGCTGAGTCTAACTTTTGCCATCCCCTGGCTTGGCTGGGCTGGGGATCAGAGATGTAGGAGGTGGGCCTCTGAGGGACATCTATAGCCCACGTGGGCAGCAGCATGCAGAGGTGCCTGAACTAAAGCCTCTAGTCCCCGAAGTGGGAAGCGTCTGCCTGTGTTGATGTGGCACTAAGAGACGGGTTCACCACAATGCCAGGTCTCGCTTTGACCTGGGTTTAACAGGTGCAATGGGCTTCAGGACTGGGCTGCAAGACACTGAGAGTGGTTGGAGCACCAGAATTTGCAAGAGAAACTTGCCAGCATAATACAGCAATTGCGAGCAAGAATTGCAAAAAAAAAATCAAAGTAAAATAATGCCAAGTTCATTGTGTGCCTCTTGCCTATGCATAGCTTTACATGACAGCAAGCAGCTGTGAGGGACTTCACATCCCTGCGAGCATCTTGTGGTTTGGTGCTCCCAGTGGGATGTGAGTGAAGGAGCCACAGCTGGAGCAGGCAGTGACCGTGATGGACTGATCTCACAAATATTGCGCAGGGCACAGAGGGAAAACAGGAGACAGAACCAGAGTCAAGCAGGGTCAGACTCAAGTCTACAAAAATAGGTTTTCTGTCAGTACTTCTTATGGACATTCATTGGCCATATGGAAGTCATTGAAGGGATCTGGTAATGGCTTCAAAACATCAGCTAGGTAGGTAGGACTGCCACTTACGGAGGGTGGTGCAGGGACTCAGTTTTCCTCTGTGGACTGAGTATCAGGGGTCAGGACTGGGGCCAAGGCCAGGTCCAGACCTGTCTGAACCCATGAAACAGGCAGGAGATGTGGAAAGTACAGTTGTCTCGTGCCTCATCAGACCAGCTGGAGGTGTAAAGCATCCATGGTATTTGAAAATGCAGCCACATTTCTGCTTCCTTATGAGGAACTGAGTGTGGCCAAGCCAGCTAGCCCATAGAAGCATGATTCCTGTTGACCATGCCAAACGCTCGGGGAGCAAAACTCCCCTGTGAATCCCTTCCTTCTGAAGGTTGCTTGTGACAAGACCTGCAGGAATGGAAATGTCACCTGTTGATGTGGTGACCACATTCTCAGGATTGAACCCAGTGGCAACACAGTGAAGGAATTAGGAGCTGCCACATGTCAAAAGAGCGGTATGTCTCTCTTGTTGCTCCCCATATGGACAGTTCAGCACAGCAGATGCCCATCTTTCTCAGTACAGAGACCTCCACTATTGATCCTCCCACATGTGCAGTACAACCCTTGCAAAACCATTTGCTTTTCACAGACTGGGTGAATGCACGTGACAGGTCATTGAGATACAGGTCTGCATCTTGTGCCTGCTCCCAGCATGGTCCCAGGACAATGAGAAAACTCCCTCTTGATGTAGCGAATGTGGATGAAGCTGCAAAAGCACTTGCATGACTGTGACAGAGATCCTGCTTGGACATAGCAAGGCAAATCCCCCAAGACAAATATAAACCAAATCATTTCTACAGTGCAAAGGGTGTTGGGGTCACAGAATGAGAAATATTGACAAGCCGAGGGATGGAGATGATGCCGTCTGCAAGAGCTGGCACCAGCTGGATTTTGTGGTCATTGCGGGTAAGTGTGAACACTGCCAGGGGTGCAATAAGAATTCAGTCACGTACCTGTGCTTCAGTTATCTCCAGTCTGAGTCAATCACTGAATGATCCAACAACGCACTGATTTAGGATTAATGGCCACAAAATTAAGCCTACGGTAAATGGCACAAATAGGATTCTTCTTTTTTCTTTCTTTCTCTGAAGTGTCCAGCAGTTTGTTTAGCAAACTGTTCTTTACAGGACCACAAACGTGCCCTGAGTTTCAAATTGATGGAGAGCTCACACTTACTGCAAGGAATAACCTATGGTTTTGAGGTGTATATGGTGTAGTTAAGGGTAACTTTGTTCAGACGTGTAAGATATAGCTTACAGGGATAGTCTGCACACCTGCAGATGGGAACATCTGAAGAGCAGTTTAGGTTCAGAGCTGCGCTAGACCACTTGATCAAAACGTAGTGAAAAGCCATAACAGCAGCAGTGGTGGAGGCTCTAACAATGAGAGGAACGTAAGGATGTGGTTTGCTCTCGAGAAGGTCTTGAAAGAAGGTAGGAGGGGGAAGGAGGAGAGAGAGAGGTGGGCTGCTGTAAGCAGAACGGCAGGAGCTAAAGCGTATCGAAAGGAAATAGCTGAGGCTTTAAAAAGTGAAAAAGGTTACTGAGAAGCAAGTAAGTCAGAGAAGAGACAGTGTGGCTGAAGGGCACTTTTCCTCAGCTCCATGCTCTGGTTCTCAAAAGCTGTTCACTCGGTGTGGTTTGCAGCACAAGGGGGTATTTGGACAATTTACTCTGATTCTTGTGCAATCAAGAAGCAGAGCAAGAAATGCGACATCCCACACCATGAATTCATTGATCGACAGGCAACATGAGGCATGACCTGCATTCGCCGGGCAAATCGAAGGGCTCTCCTGGGAGGTCAGCCTCTGCCACACAGGAAAGCGTGGAAGGGCGGTTAAGGCCACCCCCAGCCCAGCGCCCTCGGGCAGAGTTAAAGGCAAAGTCTAATACGCTCCCTTAAAAAAGTGAATTCGCCTTGTGCCTCACGCTCGCCTCCCCAGTGCCTGCTCCTCTCCCAAACCCTGCCCAGGTCTCAGGGCGCGTGTCCCCAGCTCAGGGGGCTGTGGCAGAGCGGATGGGGAGGCTGGCCCTCAGCCAGCACGGCTCTGCCCAGGGCCAGGGGCTTGGGCCTGTGCCCGCGGGAAGAAGTCTGAGCTCAGGAGCGAGTGGCGTGGCTATTTTGGAGGTGGTGGGGCCAGGGTGACTGTGGAAAGTGGACAGAGCATCTGTGAATGCCCCGGGGGTGCAGGGAGGCACCAGGTCTGTGACACCCAGTGACACCAAGTGGTAGCAGCCAAGGTGCAGTAGTGTTTGTGGCACTGAAACCTAGGGCTGACATTTTCCTCGGTGCTCGGTGTCTGCACACTTACTACAAACATCATGAAACTGGTAGGGAAATCCAAGGCTTGGTGACCTTGCATTGCTAAATCAAAAGTTTCCAAGATGCGGCCTCACCCTAAACAAGCTTTGCATCTGACTTAGGAGCTTTTCACTCTGCTGGGACTCAAGCTGCGGCACTGATCCTGCCTGGGTTCGCTGCAGACCGCGGGGGAGCTCCCTGCCAAGCATCCAGCAGTTTGCACAACCAATCGTATTTGCCAGCTGAGAGTTAAGGGCAAAAAAATCACCTTGTGCCTAAGACGAAGTGACACAGAAAGCCTTCTAGCATGTGCTGTGGGACCGGCACTCCGCTGCGAAGTCCTGCAGATGATTGAGAGACCACGTGGCTCGTGGTGATGCATGGTCCTCTTGGGATATGAGCTCTACACACTGGTGGGTTTTGGCAGGGAACAACATGACTTTTGGAACAACATGACTACTCTGAGCGTAGCTTAGAGCAGAGCTGCTGGCCCAACAGCTGCTATTTCAGAGCATTTCAGACCCACGTGCCCATCTGCGCGGCACTTCAGAAGAACTGTCAGGAAAGAAGCATTCACAGAATTGAACAGAGACGAAATATTAGTAATCAGCAGCTGCAGGTAATGCGGTCATGGGCCATATTCTTCTCTCCTTGCCTTGCAAGAGCATGCTCACAGGCTCCATAGATGCCAGCTGTTTGCAGATGTGCAGTGGTGTGGGCAAGGGTCTGCTTCTGCCTCCCACCCACTCTCCCAAAAAGCAAGCCCAGAAGCATAGCAGACACAAACAGGTACTTCTGACATACAATTCCTTTGGTCTATTCCAGACGTTGCTAAGGTGAACCGTGCCCCAGTAAAGCATGTTTCTCCCCCTTGGCTGTAAAAGGAGTCTGGACAACTCACTCAGCTGTGGGTGTCTATACTGTGACTTCTGAAGATGCAGAGGTTCATTCCACCCTTGTCTACAGAGACTGTGCACAGACCACAGTTAGCACAGCTTCTCGGACCCTTCTGCACCCTTTCTGATACTGGTCTGGTGAGTCCTGCCACGGCTATCGCCACTGCGGTGCCTGTATGCCGCGGCAGATTGGGTGAAGCTGTCTTTCCAGGGATGTGTGTCTCAAAGGTGGATGAGTTCAGCTCAGATTGAAGCATTTTCACCTAAGTGGTTCGCATATTTTCAGAACTGATTATCTCTGAGGTTTTTGCTCCTCCATTTAATTTAATTGAAATTTGCCAATGCATTAACAAGTTGTCGGAGAGGAGAGAGCGGACAAGCAGACATCAATCACGCAATCCTTGTTTTCTAAGAAATTCAAGCAACTAGAGTGATCACCTTATTTCTGTGGTTAGTCTGATCCCTAGGGAGAAATCTTCCCAAACAAACAGTGTATTCAGCTACATAATGCACATGATCGAGACACTGCTGTTGAAACTGTGGGTGGAGATATAACAAAACAGATTTCTCCTTGAGTTTCTAAACCTTATTTTATATCACAACACCGCTGAGAGGGATGGAGGCACCTGTCACAGCGGTTGTTTGTCTTTCTGAAGTTAATTGCACTTTAAAGGTGCTTTTTCCCCACCAGTCACACCAGAGGCAGTACTACAAACTGCCAGGAACGACTTTGTGCAACAAAGCGGCATAAAGGTACTATCATTTATATTTGATGTAGAATCAAATAAAGCTCCAAGGAATTAGAGACAAAGGTAAGCTTACTAAATATTTGAAGTTCAATTTCTGCATCAAGATCAAGACAGACTTATTCTATCCTGTAGATCCGAGGCGTTTAATCTCACGGCAGCCACTTTGGAGGCTTCCCTTTGGACAGGGTGTAAAGTCAGCTGTGACGAGTTGATGTCAGATTTAAGATTTATTGAGACAGGGACAGATACTGTGGTGAACGCACAGACTGATGCTAATGTGATGGGTAGAGCCCTCCCTCGTCAGCCATCTCGCTCACAAAATGGTCCCCGTCAACTTTGCAGCTGGAATTCAATCCAGAGGGGAATCCAGAGTTAGTTTTGATACTGGATTATCAGTGAAACTTGTCTGTTCTTGGATTTCTAGTCATGAGGTCTTCTGCCAAAGCACATACAGGTTAAATCTAACAATTTCAATGAAGTATTGTTCGTCAATTACATATTAAGGTGAAGTCCTTAAAATCTTTCACTACATGGTGGAGAGTGTTTGTGTGATCACTCAGCATGAACGTGGCCCTCTCTCCTGGAGGGAATGGAAATAATTAAACTCGGCACAGCTTTAGCGAGCTGCAGCATGGAAAGAGAGAGGCTCTGACTCATCTACTCTGCAAACAACCGCATGAGACTGCAGTTTCACTTTTTGATGTGGTCTCGTTGCAGAACCGTATGCCAGCTGAATTATCACGATGAAATACTATTCCTTCCACCTGGCTAAGCACTGGGTAATTTCACTTGAGGTTCCGGGGGAGGAAAGCTGAAGCTGCTACAGTGGGCGTTGTACCCACAATTCAAGCAATAATTCAGTCCTTAGTGCCTTCAGAGCTGAGCTCTCCCACCCACTCTCTTTATCCTCTTCATGGAAGAGACAAGGGAGATGCACGCAGAAAGGACTGGGTCTTGTCCTCTGACGCCCACCCACATGAGAAACTGCTCAGCGAGAGTGCAGTGAAATAAGGAGGCGTCTGCTGTCTACGTGCCAGACAACGTTTGTTATATACAATGTTTGGTGAGATTAGGACATGCTCCTATGTTTTATTGGAGAGATGTAATGAGACAAGAGGGAGAAGCTCTCAGATCCACAGTGTCTGCGTCGGTATCAGACGAACCTTCTTCTCCCTTATCGTGGGCATCTGCTGATCACTGCCCTGTGCTGCCTCTATGGTTTGTGAATGCTTTTAATTATAAAGTGTGTCCAGAATGCAGTTACAGATTATTTTAATTTTGGCATATTCATTAGCTAAACAAAGAACCAACTAATGACAGCTGCTGGGCTCTGCTGACTGGACACTTTCACTGTTCTGTGGTCTCCAGTCCCGTTGTGAGGGGATGCAGCATATCCTCATCCAGCAAACAGTCTTCCCTCCCTTTAACATTCACTAGTCCTTATGTAAAACTTCTGCTGGAGTATTCTTTGGATGGGGATTTCAAGACAAAAAGTATTTTACTGAAAAGTTTGTCATCGGCATTCCCAGTGTTTGTCACTCCCCCTTCACAGATAAATGCCATTGGGAAGCTGGTGAGATGCCATTGGGCTCAAGGTGACAAAAAACTGGCTGTTTCACACAAATTAAAGTGACCAGGAAGTTTTCGACTCGGACAGCCTGATCAATTGCAAGTGTACAACTCCAAGTCTGCAGAGAAGAGGAGAGCTCTTGCCTGTGTAATCACACTCCTCTTCGGAATTTTAAATGCTGATGCCTACCTGTGATGAGCAGAAACAGCATATAAATAAAACCAGTAGATAATGCTGTGAAAGTCTGAGTCCTGCACTTAACAGCCATTTGGCTACTGGGTCCTTTTATCTCCCACTTAACAGGAGATAACAGGCCCTGTTCCATGGGAGTCTGACCATGCTCCCATTTAAAAGGAGTTAAGGTCTGCCTTACCCTATACGTAATATGACACAAATACGACACCCCAAACCAGGGACAGATCATTTAGTTAAAGGACGTGTGAAAGCTCTCCCTTTGCCAGGGAGCTAACTGCCTGAAAGAGTAGCACTCCTTGACCGGATTAGGCCAGAAGTAAGGCAGAGCTTACTGCGGAGTAAGCCACTTGGTTAAAATACCTCTGGGTGGATGCTCTGTGATGAAGTGTGAAGTCATTTGCACCTTTTTACCTGGTGTTTTGCTGAGTAGGAGTGTGTACACAGGGGTAATTACCATGGAATAAATGACATACTGTAAATTCACACCGTCAATTAATTTCTTCTTCTGCCCATGTTTTGAGACAGAGGAACACCCTGTTTCTGGATGGTGGGTGAGGAGAGGTGTGAGGAAGATACGCTGTTAAAACAAAGCTGCTTCTGTGCATCTGTAGTAGGAAAATCAAGTGGATGAGAATCCTTATGGCCACAAACTATGTGCCTGCAGGCTTCCCTGTAGTCCTGGCCATCCCAGGCCGCCTCAGAGGCAGCACACTGGGTCTGCCCTGGAGAACAGCCAGGGGAAGGGACCACTGGTAGAAACAGGAGCTGGAGTGTTCAAGGTGGCATCTTCACAACTGGCAGGCACCCAAACCCCTTCCGCAGGGTTTTGTAGCCACAAAAAGAAGAACAAGATAAAAGAGTATTGCTGACTTTTGCAGGACCAGGTGGGGAAATTTTGTAGGAGAAGACAAAAGCTGAGTTTGTTTCAATGTTTATTGTATGGTTGGAGGTGCAGAGATAGGCGTGCCCCCACATCTTTGGCCCAGGAAGCCTTTCTTTGCTTTCTGCACTCACCTTGGGCATGGCTGTGATCTGCCCATGGGAGTATTATTACGTGTTACTGGATTTTTCAGCCTAATTTTGCTGCTTAATTTTCCTTCAGGAGCCTTCAGAGGTCTTTATCTTTCCTCGGTCTCCCCGGTGGGAATGAGGAAAGTAGCTACACTTCCATTCAGGCTGGGATGAGCACATCAGTGATGGGGATGTGCGCAAGGGGCTGGGGGGAAAGGGGCTGGGAAGCTTCTCCTGGGCACGGGACCTGCTGGCAGAACCCACCGCACTGCTGCCCTAGCCCAGCTTTTGCAGCTATGTTCACAGAAAAAAATAGTAAGCTTATTTTTTTAAGTTATCTTCTTTGGGTAACATTAAGTACTGAGGTTAGTGCTGGGTGTTAAAATACTCTCCTAGTTCTGGAGTTTTTTCGCAGGGGCTCAGATAAGGTGGGGAGCCGCTTTTCTCGGTGCCGATTGGCGAGCGAGCTGAAGTAAACTACGCGGCTTAACCACAGGGGCCTGTTTTCTTTCTGCGCCGGAAACACCTGCCAAAAAGGCTGCATTCACTGGGGCTCTACGAAGAAAAGCCCCAGATGAAACTTCCAGCCATACAGCACCAGGTCAGGAGGTGATACTCGGTACACCGGTTTAAATTCAAGGCAGCTCGCAGGGTCGTTTCACCAGGTGCACGGCAAAGACAGGGGCGCGGGGCGGCAGGCTTCTGTGAAATGCATTTTTCATGACGGGCTGTGCGCTGCCAGCTCACCGCGGGGTGCATTTTGCCTCCTGGACGAAAAGAATTTGGAAAAAATAAACTGCAACAGAACAACTGTGCGTGGTCCGTACCCTACACTGCAAGGCGGTGGCCGCAGAGCTGCTGGCCCCAGCGTGGAGGCACAGCACTGTGGTCCAACCGGCCTGCGACGTGAGGTGATGCGACGGTGGTGAGGAGCTCTTCCACCCAGCACTGCCACCATAGAGGTGCCGCAGCCCTGCCCTGGGAGTGGGGCTGGACCCTCTGTGCCCCAAAAAGGGGTACCATGTCCTCGGCTGAAACGGTGACCTCACATTTCCGTTATCTAAAGTGCTAGCTTGGTGATGCTTGGTGAGGAGGAGCAGCTGGCTGCTCTTGTCCCCTCTGAACTCTCTGACATGTGGTTTGCATGAGAAAAGCCCCAGGCAGGTCACAGCCCCAGCGCAGAGCATGCAGCCCCTGCGCCCGTGCCTAGCGAAGCACAGCCCGCAGAGGAGGGGCAGCCCGTAATGCCTGATCGGACAAGCAGTTAAACTTCTGTGCCTCCTTCTTTCAGCAGCTACCCACTGCACACAATTCACCGCTTCTGCCCTGCTTGTCAGCACTGCTCCTCTAGCAAAATGGAGAGGCACATTTAAATGTCAAGATCTGGGAGTCATCCTGCTTCTTTTAAACTTTGCTAAAACGGGCCCAGCAAAAGCACAGGCAGCTTTCGGCATGCTGCCTAAATCTGGTACGTTGTCCACGCAGACTGTTTGCCCAATAAGCAGGGCTAAGTCCTAGCACTGGGGACCCTGCTGGGGACAATACCTGCAGCCCATGGAAGCCAGCCCTCGAGTCTTGCAAGCCCAGCTGGGTCCGACAGCTCTTAACCTCCCAAGTGTCATCTCCTACCTGCACCTCTGGGTGGATGCATGGATCTGCGGATGAACGAAGGCATGGATGAACACGTGCGTGAATGCACTTACGGATGCACAGATGGATGTTGGTCTGCGGCGCACTGAGCCCACCAGTTCCTTCCTGACCATGACAGCAGCAGGTGACCTGCGTGGCTGAGCAGGGTCTGGAGAGCTACGCGTTGTCCCTCGGTCCCTTCAGATGTCTGTACCAGCGACTGCAGTTAGCAGCTCTTGCAGCAAGTGATGGCTCCGAGGGCTGAGGACGCTGGGAGCAGGAGGATGGCAGCAGCTTGCAAGCCGCTGTATCCCGGGCAGCTCACACTGCCGCTTGTTGTGAGCACCACCCAGTGCAGAGCAGCTCTCAGGACACAGTGGATGTGTCTCCTAAATGTCTTCTAGCGTTTTGGTTTGTAGTAGGTGGGCTTTTGTGAAGCTGCCAAAGCATGCCGAAAGGGTGCAGCTCGGGGACTTGCAGAGCCCACTTTGTGAACTACGTGGTGAGGGCCAGAAATGCTGGTTCATTCTATTGCATGACCAATTACAGTGCATTTTCAGTAAAATCCTCTATGAGATTTGCTATTGACCCCCTAAAGGCTTTCGTTCCAAAGGTTAGTAGCAAACAAACTGTACAATTTGCCTGTAACGTGAGGATGTGAGAACTCATGCTGTAGAGCAACTGGAGGTGAGAGGATGGGGTGCGCCATGATGTGCCTGGGCAGCTAATGCTACAGCATGCTGTCGTGAAAGCCAAGCTGAGATGCAAGACGTGGTTCCAAATTGACTTAGTCTTAAAGTAAATCTCAGTTTCTGAAGGAATGAGGGTGATGTGCCAGGATGTAAAGAGGTGAGTAAATCTAAACAAGTAGCTTCTACTGGATATTGGGCTCCAGCCTACATAACGCTGCTGGAATTTGTGGCTAAAGAGTATTAGATATCTTTATAAATACTCAATGCAGAATGCATGTGTGAAATAACACAAAAGCCTTTAATAATTTTAAAGTCGGAGCTCTCCAAGTCCAGACTTGTAGGATACAGTGTCTAAGGTTTGATCTCCATAAGGAGCTTGTGTGCTGCCCTTCAGTCCTTACATTAGCCTTGACTTTCAAAGGCATTAGTTTACCTTGATTTTGAGAGGATCATGTTCACCTATGATTTTGCCCAAGTCCACTACAGACTGAGCCTGGAAAGAAGAAACAAGTATCTACCAGTAAAGGATCTATCTGCATCTATCTGGTCACACTGCTAGGGTAAAACAAGGTTAAATTTGTCTAAGTTGTCAGCGGATTACCCTTCATTGGGAAGTGGCTGCATTTCAGTGCTGTTGTGCCCAATGGATTGTGGAATGCTTCACACTGTGATGCAGAGCTTCACCCCTGTGATGCGCACAATGCTTAGCAACCTGGCAGGGAAAGCTCCTTGGAAGTTTTAACAACACATCAGTTACATCGGTGTAATTTCCTTTCCCTTGCCTGGCTTTGTTATCCGGGAGTTGTTGCTGCAGTAACTTGGCCTCAGGACACGCAGCAATTAAAACTGCGGGTGGTTGCACTGTAGGAAGGCAGTGCCCCAGGATGACTGCTTCACAGAGGTGTTTTTAGGATGTAATTTGATGAAAACTTTTTGGCAGGAGAACCAACCTATGCCATTTTCTTACTTGGCCTCAGCTGGGTCAGTACAGCTTTTTGTAGATCTACACGATAAAGTTAATCGGATTAAACTACGTTTGTTTCTATATTTGCTTCAGGTTAGCCAAGCAAAGCGTGCTAGCTGGGGGAGATGGCACAGAGAGGTGCACAGTGGTGGATGAGAAAGGGCTTACTGTAACCTGGTGTCGCTGCTGAGAAAACACTTGTGAACCCGTAGGTGCAGCACAGCCTCAAGCATTTGTTCGGGAGCTTTTACCTGTTGGCAGGAAAGTAACCATTGCCATTTAGAACTGCTTACAGAGCTGACGAGGAACCACTGTGGGACAGCAGCTCTGCACAGTGGCATTCAGCCGATTTTTGCGAGTTCCTCCCCCACGCTGTTCTTCCCTGCTTGCTTGGCATCACAGAGGTCACTGAGGACCCCCAAAGAGGCTTTACTGGCTTTGAGTCAGCTATAGTGAGCTCTGCATCCTTTCTCCTCCCATATCCTGGGTGAACTGCAATTACATCAGTATGGAGAGACAGCACATTTCTGTCTTTGAGATTCTTAGTGTGAAGTCGTCACTGTTACTACCACGAATACCCTGGTTTCTATCTGAGACAGGCCAGCATCCTCTTCCCTCTCAGAAAATTGAGGAGCAGTAAAACAAGAGCATTTACTATCACTGCAGCCTTCAAAAGCTTATCAGTTCACACTCAGATTTTAACAGAGACCTGCTGGGTAGGAACGGGATGAACTTTCAACTGCACACCCGAGGACAGTCTCAAGGCTGCTGTTCCCCATGCTATCTTGGTTACTGCAGCCTGCTACACTCCTGTGATGTAACTCAGCGCTTTTCTGGTAGCGCAAGGGACAGTAAAACCGGTCCTCCAGCCACCGCCCTCCAGCCTGTCACTGCCACATGCCAGCCCCTGAGTTCAGGGTGAAGGAGCAGTCCAGGACCCCATGTGTGATCAGGCAGCACAAGGCTGAGCATTCATACCCACTAACATTAGGGCCTGTGCAGTCAGTTCCATCCCCACCATCATGCACAACGCAGAATCCTGCTTCTCCTTCCTTAACAAATCCCTTTTCCCTCAAGTAAAACATTTGTGAGCCAGAGAACTCCCTTCCATTCTCACCATACACCAGCCTTCCCCCTCACCCTGAAGCAAGCCTTCTCCCTGCCTCCCCTCAATAACCAAGGCTGGTGAGCCAAACTCTTTCTCATCACCCAGCCTAAGAATTCTGCTTCCTCCGTCACACTTCTCACTGGGATATTTTAACTAAACCCATGACCTTGCAGTCAGAGAGTTCTAGCCACTCTGACACACCACTTTCCACTCATAAATATGAGCAAGGTAACTGGGACTCAGCCTCAGCATCACAACCCGCTAATTCTGCAACAGCTTGTAGTAAAGCTGTAGAAGGGGAGCTACCAAATGTTTGCCAGGGAATTAACAGGTTGTTGTCTACTATCACAGCTCTGTCTTTGCAGTGCATTCTGCATGGAGAGCAGAGCAAGAAGTTTCTGCAACTAAAGATCCTCTTGGAAACCAGACTGGGCATTGAAAAGGGCAGGATGATGCTGGCTGTTTTCTGTGTACCTAACTGTCACCTAGGCAGCTCCCAAAAACACTGATGTGGTACACTACAGGGGATACCATTACTTCGAACACCCTCCTTATGAAAGGTGACAACCCACCTTATTATGATCCTGCTTCTCAGATACTAGTTATTTATTCTGTATTAAGAGTCTTTCTTTACAAAGTGCTCCAATTACAGAAGCAGGGTTGTGTTAGCCATCTCTTGCTTTCTCTGCTACAAAGGATCCTTTCAACTGAGCAGGATCATCTTTAATGTGTTAGCCACATTTCAAATACAGGCTACTTTTGGTCAGTATCCATGTTTGATACATCCTTTGAAGGGGGATCATCAAAGGATCCTAAGAATTGTCAAGGGGAAGGCTTCTGTAGGCAAGGAGACCGAAACTGCAGCAGCAGCAGCTGAGGCTGGATGGAGCTGCTATGGAACTGCAACTTGGACAACAGGAAAACTTCCCTGCTGGTGTCACATTCAGTTAGTAGCTACATGCCCTCCACACTCACAGCTTCCAACCAGTGACTGTCAGCTAGCTTTACTTATCATTACATCAGACAGTGAAAAGAATGCATGCTCGTATCAAGTTGTCTTGTCACTGCTGTGATGAATAGCCTTTGACCAGAGCATAACAGAAAGACTAGAAAAGTTCTTGAAAGAAAATGCAGTTTAATATAAGATTACACAACATCAAAATACAATTAGAACAAATATGCTGAATAGCATGCACACTGACCCATAAGTCACAGCAGTTTTAAAACCGTGACACTCCATTCTCAAAACTGTCCCAGATAGGAAAAGTCACCTCACACTAGTTACTCCCCTTCTCTGTAACTTTACAGAGCACTGAAAGTTTAGTCTGTATAAAGCCTACATTTTCTGCATTGCAGAAGACACCCCTTACTACAGAAACCCAACAGATCAGTGGAACTAGGTCTTCTTCAGGACCTTCGCCACCATCTTGCTATTCTGTTAATAGCTTCATCAGAATATCCATGAGATACTGCCGTTATAGCAGTCCCCAACCAGAAGGAATGCACACCATAGTGGTTTGGAGGAAGTCCAACAAGCCTGAGAGCACGGCGGAAGACAGTCAGGAACTCCCTCTTGGTCACAGCCATATTGTCCAAGTGCACAAAGAGCGGGCCCTCTCTTTGTGGCCGTGCTGCCACGTAGATATGGAGAGCTTCAACAGGACATACCCACATCTCTTTAGACAATCTCAGTTGGATTAAAAACCTCTCCTGGCCCATATGTGATGTATGCAAGCGAAGGTCTGCACCCTCTTCAGTCAGCTGGAGGTCACTCAAGTACAGGAGCTCTGGCTGTGCTATATTCTGGTGATTTGTCACCATCTCTTCTATACGGAGCGCCCCAAAAAAAGCTACAGTAAACATGGCACGGAACAACACACACTCATAAGGAGAGCTACACACAGATTCCAGCGTCCCCAGGAGAGATCTTAACACTTCAATAGTTATAGGACAGTATTTATCAGTTGAAGAGCCAGCCCTACATTTCAACCTCGATATCATGTGACAGATAACAGGATCTTGAAGAGGATCAGGATGATCTACTAATTTGGAGATGAAGGACAGTCCTTCCACATACATTATTATTTTTGCAGGAGGCAGATGAGACTCCATTGCGATCAGGAACTCTCTCACTTGAGCCACTGGAATTGGCCAGACTGCAGATAGAGCCATGCTATCTCTAAAGGCAAGGAAATTCTTCAGACCCTCATAGTAGACCTGCCATAGGTGGCTGTCTTTTGAGTCCTCCAGTAACAACAGAGCCTTCAGGGGCCAAGGGCCTAAGGGATGCTTCTCAGGAACCCAGCTGAGTTCATCTGCTGAAAAAAATGCAGATTAGCAATGGCAAACAAGGCAGCCTCACAGACAGTAAAGCAGACAGAAGTTTCCTCCCTTTCAGCATGCTTCAGCTTTTGCTTGAACTTCTCCAAAAAAAACTGTCCCATGCTTTCCTACGACTCTCCTCTGCACAGCATGCAACAGCCAGAGCACAGGAGAAGGACTAAAATCTCAAAAAACATAAAAACCCAGTGATTTTTCTCTTGCGCAACACCTCAAGCCTGGTGACAGGCCCAGCACACCAGGTTTCTGCAACCCTAGACCTCCACCAGTGGGCACATGGGGTTGGCAGCAACAAAGCCACCACATACTAGCAACAGAGTCAACAGCACACACAGATCCCAAAAGTCTTCCAGCACCGGGGTCAGACCCCACAGAAGAAGCTGCCAAGCCTCCACCCACATCCCTCACCACACAGCCGGCCAACCCCCTCAGGGCCACACTCACCAGCTCCTTCCCCACTGCCAGCCTCCACTCTGCTGGGACCCCACAATCCAGTGCGGCCACCCAGACCATGCAGCAGCCACCCCATACCAGGCTCCTGCCGCAGCAGGGCAAGCAGCGCCCAGAAGGGTGAAGGAGCAGCAGGCAGCTCAACCCCACCACTCTCCATTGCCAACAAAATGACACCCACAAAACAGCAACTGCACAGCACAACCTCCGCGCTGCCCTTTTATTGCCCAGCCGTTGCCGCTAGCCAATCGGAGCGCCCCCCGCCCTCGCGCTCGCCCCTCTCTTAGCCAATCGCGGAGGGAGCCGCGCGGCTTTGCGCCCGGCTCCGCAGCACTGTGCCTGAGGGAGGGAGGGCGCGGGGGCGGCGGGTGCGGTTCCCTTGCGTCGGGATGCGGCAGGGCCGGCTGCTGCGGGAGGGTGGGCAGGCGCCCTGCCTGCAGTTAACAGCGAATGATGACCGGTGAGTAGCTCCTAGCGGAGCTAACTGCCCCGGGCTGTTCTCTATCGGAAACTTCCTAGAAGCCGCCCCGCGGAGAGCCCAGAACGACGGGTGGATGTCACCGCGCCCCCTCCCCCCGCTTATCGGTACCGGTAAACCCATTCGCGCCTCGCTAACGGCCGCTTCGCACCCGCCGCCGCGCCCGCCGCCCAGGGCCGGGCGGGACCGCCTCGGGCGGGCAGCCAATGGCAGCGCTCCGGATCGCGGTGCCGCTGCGAGCGTCCAATGGGAGGAGGGCGTTGCGAGCGGCTCCGCGGCTGTAAAGGGGCGCGCGGAGGGAGTCGGCTGTAGGGCTCCTCGCGCCGTGAAAGGCGGGCGGTTGAGGGTGGTGCGCGCTCCTGCCATGGCCTGCAGCGCTGCGGCCGAGCCCGCTGCCGCCGCGCCCTTCTGGGAGATGGTGGGGCTGCTGGCCCGGGAGCCGGGCATGGAGTGGCTGCAGCTGGGCCTCGCTGGGCGAGCAGCCGCCTTCTCGCCTGGCAGCCGAGGAGCGGCGTGCGGGACCGAGACGGAGCCCAGCGCGGCGGTGGCTGGTGAGTGCGGGCCGCGCGTCTGTCTCCCCCTCCGTGGCCGTGGGCTGGCCTCCAGGCGTGGGGGAGCAGGGGGTTGGCGGCCGTGGCTCCTGCTTCGGGGTTTCCCTCATCCCGTATGAGCTCTTGTGTGAGGCCCGGGTTTTCAGAGTCCTTAAGGGAGTTCCCCATCCTGGGCCATGAAGTGTGCTGCGTGCCCTTTGCAGGCATGATCTGTTTAAGCTGTACTCAAAAGGCTTGGTTTTAAACTTGCTTTTTCTGCTTGTCTTCTCTGTTACTACTCCACCAACTTCTAAATTGCTAGATCCTTAACCATATCTAGTGCCTGGAATGGACCTGGTCTGTTGCTTGTTGTTTCATGTTTGAAAAATCTCAGCTCTTTAACAGCTCTGGGTGTAGCTGTGTGTGAACTGTCTTTAGTCAGATCAACTAGCAGAGCGTTGTCTGGGGGTATATTGTGTTGAGGAACACTATTGCTCCAAGTGGTATGCTTGTGCCTGCTGTCAGCATGTGCTAATGTGGATCCTCTCTTGTAGGAAAGGAGCTCAGCTGTCCTCGGAAACACTCTTTGGGACCTTGGCCTCTGAAGACTTTGTTGTTGTTGGAGTGCTCAGGGCCTAGCAGGCTTTGGCAAGCCTACCTTGAAGGACTGAAAAAATTCCTTGCTTTTAGGAAAAGCATGGGAATGCCTGCAGCATGGCCAATTCCAGACGAGCAAGTTAGAGGGTTTTTGGCTGTGGAATCTCTTCATTCATCCTCAAAGACACTGATGTATGTGGCAGCACTGTCTTACTTATCAAAATTGACTGGTAACCCTGACCCACTGGTAGATCCTATAACCCGCTGCATGGTGATAGGGTTAAAATGTCGAGCGGGCATCCTGAGGGATAAATACTCACCTATAACAATCGAGGTGTTGCGGTCTCTATTGGGAGCTCTGGAGTCTGTATGCATAACTCATTTTGAATGCTTACTGTTTCGGGCACTGTTTACTGTAGCTTTTTTTGGGGCACTTCGAGTAGGAGAGATGGTGGCAAAGCACCGTAATGTACTGCAGCCGGAGCTGCTGTACCTGAGCGACCTCCAGCTGATGGAGAGGAGAGTGGTGTTTTGTCTGCGCAGTTCTCCTGTGGGTCAGGAGAGACATGTCATCAGCCTTGGACTGTCTGGAGAGCCATGGGTCTGCCCTGTTCTGGGCGTCCGGAGCTATGTGACAGTTCGTTCGCAGCTGGAAGGGCCTCTCTTTCTGCACTCAGATAATACAGCCGTAACGAAGAGGGAGTTCCTGACTGTTCTCCGATGGGCCCTGCGGCTGCTGGGGCTGTGCCCGGAGCACTATGGCGTGCATTCCTTCTGGCTGGGGACGGCCCTCACTGCTGCGCGCTGGGGCTATCCTGGGGAAGACGTCACTCGCCTGGCAAGATGGCCCTGTATGATCCCAGAGAGATCATAGCCAAGGAGACCGACAGGAAAATAGAAGCTAATGAACTACCTTCTTGCTGTAGAGCTGGCTTTTAACTGTATAGTTTCTAGTCTTTGGCAGTAATTTAGTATTAACACATGTAATGAATTTTCTACCTCATGGTGGGCTGGTCCTCTGAAGTTCACTCACAGTTGCTGCTTGAGCTGTCTGTAGTGTTGAGGGTCGGGGAGTGTCAGACCTGCTGTGGGTGGACCTTGTCTGTCTTGGCAGAGCAAGTCTGCAGACAGTTTTATCTTGTATAGTGTGAGTTAATAAATGTTTCCTTTTTAAAAGCAGTCTCTGCCTACTAGTGATATTGTTGCTTTTTACCCAGAAGTAATTGTGGGTAGCCTTGTCTTTGAGAGCAATGAATGACAAGCAGACTCTGAAGTCTTGAAGGAAAACTCTTGAGGCTTTAAGGTAATCATTGTAAAACAAGAGGTGGTTAAATTGTAATATCTTTTGGCGTAGCTGCATGGTTTTTGACACTAACATATGTCACTAAGGTCAAAAGGGAAGTATAAGCTACATTATTAGCCCAATAACAGAAACCAAAGGGTGAGCTTTTTAAAACATTGATATTCATAAGATGTTCAAAGTGAGACCTTGTGCTGTTTAAATGGGGGACAGCAGCTTTTCTCTTCAGCAAACTCTGCCTCTGAAAAAATTTCATTTAATCCTCTAGACCCAATTCCCTCTGAGCATAATTAGCCTAATCAGTATTTTAAATAACAAAGAGCACATGGTTCACTTAACAGTTAATGATTTCCTTAGGATGTGATATTTGCTGTCGTTAGTTCAATCTGCTCTTTTTTGCCTGAATTTTAAGTTACATTTTAAAATCGTGTTTTGAACCGTAATCATGAAGTACAATGGCTCAAGTACTTCTAAGTTTGCAATTGTAGCATTTGTAGTACTTAGCTAGCGTGTGGTGGAATATATTTTTCACCATATGGCTGGACTGGGAAGGGAGCTGGTGAGTCAGACAGTGCCCTGGCTGAGAGCTGTGGTGAGCAAGACTTTTGATCACCATTACTACAATCGCTGCTCCAAACCTGGACCATGATTATTGCTAAACAGGCTAGTTTTGTGTCTTATTCTGCCCTATGCCCTTTTCCAACAAAACTGTGGGGTTTGTGTGAAGTGTGGGAGCTAGCTAAAATTTAATGCTGGCTTGATCTCCATGTGGATAATTAGCCACAATTTCTGAGACTTTGGATTAGTAGAAATTAACACCCTCTATGTAGGGGAGTACCAGTCTGCTACTCTTTACTACGAGAGTGGCACCGTGTTCACTGTGGGAATTAACAACAGTGCAGCAAGACTTCCGTGGTAAAAACCGTATCTGAGATCTTTGTTTTAACTGCACTTCAGCTAAAAGCTGTCTTTTCATTGTGTGGCTTTGTTCACTAGAAGTGCTCATTTGTGTAGTAATTTCTGTTTCTGTGCATGAAATATAAGTGTAAATAGAGCGAAGTAAGGGGCTGCCCAGTTCTTATTTGTGTTTCCTGGTAGCCCAATATTTTAATTGGCAATAAATTAATTTTTGCCATGTTGAGTCTGTTTTACCTGTGACAGTAGTTAAGTGATCTCCCTGTCTTTAGCCCTCTATACAAGTAGATCAAAGTAGCTGCGCCAGTGTCGCAGACCTGGGAGGCATTAAAATGAACACAGTATAAAACCAGCTCAGTGGATGTGCCTGACCATTTAACTCTGTGCTATGACTCTCCCATTTAATTGATTTCTGCAATAAATTGTGCTTCCCAAATGAGGAGACAGGAAAGCTGTGCACATATTTTTAGAGTGTAAATGGATGGTCTAGTAAGACAGGAATGGCTGTATTAATGCTAGCACCCTTAATATATGTGCTGGTTTTAAAGCTTAGATAGAGGTAAGTCCGTCTTCTGGGAGACCTGGTACGTGGCAAATGAAGGCCATGATGATTGCTCTACAATACTGCAAAATGGATGTCTGTCAATTTCTATGTCTGTGTTATACATGAAGCAGAAGAGAAGATTACCTTTGTTCTTATTTCTGCCTACATTCTGTAGCTGTGGCCAGAGATTTTGATCTTGTAACCCCCTAAGTGGAAGTGAGATCTAGGAAGTAGCTGGAGACATAATGAAGAATCAGCTATAATTATCAACTTCACTGAGTTCTGATCCCAGCATTGAGGAAAGAGTAATTTGTTTTTAAGGAACAGCCGTCACAGAGGTAATTAGCTTTTTGAAAAGCCCTGTTTTGATAGGTTGGCATATTTTCAGATAACAGGGTGATAAATACAGTGCTTAATCTATAATTACTTGTTGGAACTATAGGTCTCATTTTACATGACAAATAAAACTGAGACAGTTGGCAAGTAAATGAGGCCCGTTTTCTTCTGAATGTTAGGAGTTTCACATCTCCTCAACTCAGAATGCTGAAATGGTTATCTCTACAACAAATTAATATTTGCAAGGTTTTTCTGTTTGGCTGTGCTAAAGATCCTGAATAGAAGCATAAGGGGATAGAAGAAAGGTATTTACTTTGAGAAGCAAAATGGGGAATTATTTCAACTCACAATTCTTTCCTACAATGTTAATTAATAACTTCACACATTTTTATCATGTTAAGGGTGAAACGTGAAGCATAGGGACTCCAGAAAAGGCTAAATTACTCTTGATCACTGTCTCCTGTGGGAATTCACTGTGTTATGTGGAGGTACTGGTGAATCATTATTCATGTGGAAGCCTGAACTCTTACAATTTCTACAGTTTAAAATTGTTGAATTTAAGTAATCAGAGTATTTTCAAGAATAAAGGGGAAGGTGATCAGTTCTATTTTTTTTAATTCAAAAAAACCCAAAACTTTCTTTGTATACCTGGCTGGTATGCATTTGATTCTATTCAGATTGTGATGCTTATATCAAATACACATTGCTTAGAATGACAGAATCAATCCACTAATTACTACAGTACTAATTAATCAAGTATGAAGTGTATATTATTAGTCAGCTAAAGTTTTCATTGTTGAAACTGTACCTCAGAGTATATTCATCTTCCTGAAATGGATAAAACTTTCAAGAAATGGCTTCTTTCCCTGTCTACTGAAAAGGAAGTAGGTAACTAAATGAGGTATTTGTCAGAGTTCACACCGGGATCCATGAGTACTTCTTGCTTTTCACAGAATCACAGAATGGTAGGGGTTGGGAGGGACCTCTGTGGGTCATATAGTCCAAGCCCCCTGCCAAAGCAGGGTCACCTACAGCAGGCTGCACAGGACCTTGTCCAGATGGGTCTTGAATATCTCCAGAGAAGGAGACTCCACAGCCTCCCTGGGCAGCCTGTTCCAGTGCTCTGTCACCCTCAGAGTGAAGTTCTTCCTCATGTTCAGCTGGAACTTCCTATGCTTCAGTTTGTGCCTGTTGCCCCTCGTCCTGTTGCTGAGCACCACTGAAAAGAGTCTGGCCCTGTCCTTCTGACACCTACCCTTGAGATATTTATAGGCATTTATTAGATCCCCTTTCAGGCTGAACAAGCCCAGCTCCCTCAGCCTTTCCTCCTAGCAGAAATGCTCCAGTCCCCTCACCATCCTTGTAGCCCTCTGCTGGACTCTCTCCAGTAGCTCCTCATCTCTCTTGAAGTAGGGAGCCCAGAACTGGACACAGCACTCCAGGTGGGGCCTCACTAGGGCAATGTAGAGGGGGAGGAGAACCTCCCTCGACCTGCTGGCCACACTCCTCTTAATGCACCCCAGGATCCCATTGGCCTTCTTGGCAGCCAGGGCATACTGCTGGCTCATGGGCAACTTATCCACCAGGACACCCAGGTCCCTCTCCATAGAGCTGTTCTCCAGCAGGTCCACCCTGAGCCTGTACTGATGCATGGGGTTGTTCCTCCCCAGGTGCAGGACCCTGCACTTGCCCTTGTTGAGTTTCATCAGGTTCCTCTCTGCCCAACTCTCCAGCCTGTCTGGGTCTCGCTGAATGTCAGCACAGCCTTCCGGTGTATCCACCACTCCTCCCAGTTTTGTGTCATCAGCAAACTTGCTGAGGATACACTCTGTCCCTTCATCCAGGTCACTGATGAAGTTAAACAAGACTGGGCCCAGTACTGACCCCTGAGGGACACCACTAGTTACAGGCCTCCAACTAGACTTAACGCCGCTGATGACAACCCTCTGAGTTCTGCCATTCAGCCAGTTCTCAATCCACCTCACTGACCATTCATCCAGCCTACACTTCCTGAGCTTCCCTAGGAGGATATCATGGGAGACTGTGTCGAAAGCCTTGCTGAAGTCTAGGTAGACAACATCCACGGCTCTCCCCTCTTCTACCCAGCCAGTCATGCCATCGTAGAAAGCTATCAGATTGGTCAAGCATGATTTCCTCTTGATGAATCCATGCTGACTACTCCTGATAACCTTCTTTTCCTCCACTTGCTTGATGGTGAGCTCTAGAATGAGCTGCTCCATCATCTTTCCCGGGATGGAGGTGAGGCTGACCAGCCTGTAGTTCCCTGGGTCCTCCTTCTTGCCCTTTTTGAAGATTGGAGTGACATTGGCCTTTCTCCAGTCCTCGA
>Ga0065711_1005857_pt1 | contig 26024 bp, 17 predicted proteins | sample Hoacrofraction12_FD_59098 | JGI IMG/M metagenome (GOLD analysis project Ga0065711, IMG submission 59098) | Hoatzin crop microbial communities from Cojedes, Venezuela - Epithelial fraction 12 v2 (version 2) | ecosystem: Host-associated > Birds > Digestive system > Esophagus > Crop | place... | reverse complement strand
TGACAATGCAACCTTGCATTTCATTGTTGGGAGTGATCTGTGCTGCAGCTTTCATATACAAAGAAATTAAGTATCTCTATTTGGATATATTTTTTCCGTCATATTTAAGTGTATGTTTTCTGCTTTGCTACTTAGAACCTTTAAACTGAATTATATGCAAGAGTAATAAGTTTGAGGAACTAGGGAGGTCCACAAACAGTTTTAGTTAGAGCTCATCTATGAATTTACAGGGACTCACAGAAAATGTAGAGCACTGGTTTGTGCAGGAGGTGCTTTGTCTGTATAAATATCCTTGCAAAGGTCACATGAAATCGTATGTTAAGTCTGATGCCAGATTTTTGATGGAGCATGCATGGTAAGAGGGGTGCAGGGGTTGGGTTTACTCTTTTACTGCTTGGAATTGCTTCTCCGGGGCTACTATATGGGCGAAATTTGCCATACCCAAAAAACATTATGCAGCTGAAAGTCACACACCTTTAAAAAAAAAAAAAAAGGCCCAAAGATCTTGTATCTTTATGAGCAATACCTGGGAGAACATAACTGACAGAAACTGAGGTGGGGAGTTTCTCTGTTCTCAGCTTAGTTTTTCTGTTTGCTCTGTGAGTTGCTGTTTGCTCTTTGTCTCTGGAAGCAGTGGCACTTCTGTCTCCTCTGTCAGCCTGGTCTGTTGTAGTTGACAGGGGAGACGCTTTGGAAAGTTGTAGAACCTCCCTGTTAAAATGTTCTAATGAATATAAGGGATGGCGTTTAAAGTACGTTGTTTACAATGGGCTGAGTCTCTCAAATATGACCAATTCTATGATATTTAGGTGTACAGTATCCTTTTAAAAGGATCTCGCGCATCTCACGTGCAAGTCATTGCTGAGAGAACTAAGGAAAGAACCTACGTACCACAAAGGGGATGCCTGCAAGAGCTCGCTTAATATTAACCCCGTTGCTGGTGGCAGATCTGTGAGCTGGCAACATTTTTGTCTAATATGCTGTTAGTTCCCAAAGATGAAATAGACACTAGACCTTTTGAAGTTGAATATCTTTGCTTTCCCTTGTGCTGCTCCACCCAGGGAAACAGATGCGAGGTATCGTGTTCTATCACAAATGATTTGGCATCAGGCTGAAAGGTAAAAACACTGATAAAAAAAATGGTTTTGCTTTGCTGCTAGAACAAAAACTACTTGAATTGTGAACTGGTTGGGCTGGAATGGGGAATACCAAGGAAAAGCAAAATCCTTTGGAAAAAAGCGAGTACGTCTGTCTTCTGGGGACAACTCAGAGGAGGCAGTCTAGGCCAGTGAAGGGTGGGTTGCTGTTAAAAGCTAAAGCATCCCGGTAAAAATGGTAGGGCAAGTGAACCCTTAAAAACCATGCAGAGAGAATTTGTGTGTATTTCCAGGTAGTTGTTAAACAAAGATGGTTTTGCTCCTGTCTGTCTCGGGTGAAAGCACTTGTATAAATTCTTTAAATATGCATTGGCAGCTCTTACTCTAAGGTTTTATCCTGAATTACAGCCTTGTTCATTAGACCTCAAATCTGAGGTGTACATTTCACTGTAATACTTCTAGGGCTCCCTGGAGACATCAGGGATACCGCAAGTGGTACACAGGAGAACTTCTCTGAGCTTCCATTTGGCTGGTAGCTGGGGCAGTGCCAGGGTATGAGGGATCAAAACCATCATTTGGACCAGATATTGGTGTAACCTGCGTCACTGCTTGGGGTTGTCGGGATCGTTGTGGCTTTTTACTATATGCGTAAGGAAAAAATGCTTTCCTGGAAGTTGACCACAGTTATCTGTGTTCAGGTTTACCACCCGAATGGGTATTTTACACTTCTTGTTCTGGCTGAAGTTAACATGATAGAGAAGGGAAAACTAAGGAAACGTTTGAGGGATTACTTCTGGCAGTTGGGCAGATGAGTTTATCTATGAATCCTGAGAGTCTCTGGCAATAAGGTGTGTAAGAGTGTTAGTAACAACAGAAATGATGTTGGAAGGTTGTTGATTGCTTATGTCATTGTTTTGATACTTCTCAAGTTCTGTAAGTACTTATGGCTGGTATAAATAATAGCACCTAAGGTTACAGCCGTTGGTCATCCAGTGCGTTGGAGCTCCACTGGCAATATGCAACAAAAATTCCACCATCAAGTGAAAGCATAGCTGATTCCGAAATCATTCCCAGCGTCCATGTGCTGCTAACATGGCTGTTGATCGAGGTCCTGATCTGAGTCTGTCATCCAGAGTTGGTAACTCATGCAAAACACCATTCTTGGCAATGTTACCAGTGCTGTGGCTTGTCCTGTGGGGAGAGCTAACGGGCTGTGGGTTTTAATATTGCTATTATTTTAATTTCGTTTTATCATTTAATACTTCTCAGATGAGGTACTTCACATCTAAAAGCTTTGGCAACCTAGTATGCTAAGTTTCAAATATTATCATCATGGGAAAAAAAAATCATGCTAGAAATACTAGTAGCATACATCTAATGAAATTGTTATTCAAAGCTCTCATATCCAGAAAAGTAACACTCATTTGTGTTGATGCTGCACATTATGATTTTAACCTTTGGGATGATAACAAAGCACATAAACTGGCTCCTGCTGCAATCCTGTGCTCTTGAAGGAGTCATTTGGTTAAATTCCTTAATATTTTTGCAGCTGTGGTTGTGGTTTACTAACTGATGCTGCATTGAAGAAGAGTCCGTGTCTGCAGCAGTTTTCATTACTCATCTGTCAGTACTTGTAGAGTAAAATAAATGGGTCTGGGTAGCAAGATTCCTCCTCTTCTGTGTAAATGGTTTCTTTTTCTCCATCCTTGCTATTTTACCCAAGGAGAGGGTGTAGAACAGTTTTGATGCAGTACGTGGTTATACTGTATTGGATAGGAAGGTCTGGCCTGCTTTGTCTGTCAGGAATATTTTAAGCTATGATGTTTAGATTTTATTAAATGAACCAGAGGGAATTAAAAACATCTCTCTTTCCCAAAATATTCTCACTTGTACAGCTGTAAAATGGCCTTTATCCTGAATCATACCAGCTGAAGAATCTCCAGAATTTCTGTTTTGCAGTGAGTGAAATATGATTTTTGGTCAGTTCAACAATTTGCTTGTCAGGAGAAATCCAGTTGAGTTTTGTTTGGATTTGGTTTTACGTAGTCCTCAGAATTGAAAACTAGATAAACCAAAACTGTTACGTTATGGTGTTTACTGATGCAAACTGCAGGTTTTGCAGTAATTGCCTTGACTTCTGGGTGAAATGCAGGAGACGACTTCTCAGCATGGATTTTTGTGGGTTTTTTTCATGATAATTGCAAATGAAGGACACATCTTGTTTTGAAGGCCCCACTGAACAGGAATATCTGCTGTAAGGGATGGAGATCTAACTGAATTTCGTGCTGGTACACAGTATGGGTGAGTTGAATTGAACTGACCACTTTTGTAACAAATGAATAGTCGATATGAAATGCTTTGCTGGAACAGGGCAGGGCTGTAGCAAAAGGATGAGCTGTAATAAGTAGGGGGGAAGGACTTGCAGAACCTAGGGTATTGACTCACTTGACCACATGCTTCTCTTGAGTTTCACACTTGGCTGAGACAAATACTGAGCAGAATAGCAGCCAGGCTGGTGAGCAGCTGTGCTTAAGAGCCAGAAAGTCAGTGCTGACCTCTTTCTGTGCACGTGTATTTTGAGGGAAGTACTGGAGTCCTTACCTCCTTTTCCTGTTGTGCATTCTGGTTTTACTTAGTTTTTATCCTACTTCAAAAAATCATGGTGGGGCAAAACCACATGCAGCAGTTCCGTGTGCAAGAAGATGTAAAGAACTAAAGCCCAGCCCAGTAAAGGCAATTCGTAAATTGAAGCCTTGCTCTGTGCCTCTGTACCTTGGCTACGTGAAGTGTCAGCTGGTAAATTGGTGCCAGTTTCCTTAGCACAGGGCTGCCTTTTGTCATGGACTTGCCATCGAATGTATTTTAAAGCCTGTCCTGGGGGAGACTGTTGTGTCTTCCACTGTCACCATGGCCTCTGGTGAGAGGGGAGGGAACCAGAACCTCTGCCAGACCGAGCTCTTGACTAGCTGCAAGTGTGAGGACCTAGTTTGAACTGATAAAAGATGATTAGTGGATAATTCCCCCAGAATGAATAATCTCAGCTTTAAAAGATGGATTGCAGATGGTTTTGGATGAGAGAGATATCAGGTTTAAAATGTCATTCTTTCAGTAACCCGAATCTAATGACCTTAGGAGGCATCGCAGAGATCATTTCAGCCGAGTAAGAATGCAAGGAGAGGCTTGCTAGTCTTCCTGCATTGGCCTGACCTCGAGCCCCTGGTGTTAAGTTTACCTGGTGGTTTGAAAGGTGTTTTCACTCCACAAGGTCAAGGAAAGCTGCCAAAGTACAGAGGAGAGAGCTGTTGTAAACTCCCCAAGTGAGAAGGATTAGTATCTAATACAACTTTTTAAACTATTTTCAGATTGGTTACGCATCTGTAGCCATCTTTCACCTTTGCAAAAGTATCAGTACATGTGTGTTTGCCTAGCTTTGACTGGAAAGCTTGCAAAAACCAAAACTGAAACGTAAAACCAAGTTAAGGACTATATGAGCAACCTCTGTCAATAAAGACCATCATTTTGTGTAGCTGAGCAGCTTATCAAATTACTCCAGCAAGAGTCTCCTTACAAATGCTTTTGTATTTTATCTGTTGACTCATCATCCATCTCAACACTTAGAGTAACATTTCAGTACTGTCTTATAAAGCCTATGATTGAAGCAAGGCTGTTCTTAGGCTGGTTAATCCACAGATGCAATTAATACAAAGATGTTTGTCTTGACAGCCTGTCTCACTGAGGTGGCATTGTAAGCAGCATTGCTACGCGAGGCAATCTCTGTGGTTGAGGACTCGCTGTACGGGCAGAGCACTCAACATTTGTATTCAGCGTAAAGTCAACACTGAAGGAGTTTCAGACCTCTCCTTAGCTGGCAAACAGTCTCACTGGTGCTGCAAGTGATGCTCGCAAAAGGTTAAATCATAACCTGCAGCACTTCTAATTTATTTAACAGTTTTATAAAATGCTGGGATTTCATTCTGTTACGGAGCACCAGAAGTGTAAAAGGAAAGCTCAGATGGCTTTTCTTCTTGTGCGAGTCTGGGAAGGTGGTGAAGGAAATATGATTTGGACTCAGATATTTATTCTTTTAGTAGAACAATGTCAGTCCCAGACCAGTGCTTCTCAGATGTGTTTTACCCTGGGAACTGGTATAAAATGTCTTCCCTTTCAGCTATTTAATTTTTAGCTGTATAGAGGGTGTAACCATTGTTTAAGGGAGTGTCGGTGGCATGTAGCCAGTTGATATCTAAACCCTATAATGAATTGTTTTTATTAAAGAGAGTATAATTTTCTGTACTGAGACATATTGATGGCTTTTTTTCAAGGCAGGAAGTACATGCTGACTCCAGCAGTTACTAGAGCAGCTGTTCATTATGAGTAAGCCATATGAAAAATCTTGTGAAAGCCTTAATATCAGTAGGAAGCAGTGCAAGCTTAAATGATCAGCACCAAAGTGTGGTTAAGCTGTAGCAAGAACTGTTTTCATATTTTCACTTGCTTGGAATTTTATATTAGAAAAAGTTTCTGGTTCTTATGGTATCAAAGTCTATAGGATAGTTTACAGAGAGGTATTTAACTTCAGGCTAGTTAATATTGTAAAGGTTTGTCTGGACACTCCCCAGACTCTTGCTCCAGGGTACAAATTAATTTGGTTTATCCCATGTTGAGTTAATGTAGCAGTTTCTGTCTCTGCAAGTAGGCATCTCAACTGGCTCTGTGGCTTTTAGCATATCCTCGTCGCATTGTAGCACCAATGTTACTGAGGCTGGATTTCCACCAAGGCCTGTATTAGACTGGGCACACACTTGAAATGCAGGCATCTCCCTGTCCTGAGTTTCCTGATCAGTAAGTTGGGACTTTTTTGTTATAGTCTCTCTCTGTTTTTAACCACAGAGCTGACTTTTGTCGAGACTGATACGTAGATTTCCATAGCTTTCCACCAAAAAGTTTGTTTTGCATTCATAGACATTTCAGTGAATTTCTGTAGTTGACATTTTGTGGAAAAAGCAGTTATTATCTTGGTCCAAACCCATCTGATCAGTGCCAGCCGTGAGCAGCAGAGGTGGCGCTGGGCTCCGGTGGGCCCTTCCTGGGGATGGGTGGCTGTAGCAGAACTGCTGACCTTCAGCTTACAGAAAAACAAGCAAGAAGCACTGCGCTCCAAATGTGAACCTGTCTGGAAGCTGAGCAGGCCGAGATAAGCTGCTGAAGGGGAAAACCCCTTCACCTGTAGCTGATGCATTATACAAGTGAACCCAACGTAATAGTTTCCTAGCTCAGCTTCTGAGATACTTCCAGCCCAAGTTCAGTCATTTCCTTCGTTCTGCATTTGAGCTCTGTGTTTGAATTGTGTTTCATTTTGTGTTGTTCCTTGTTATCTTTGATACCAGGATATGATTTCATCTTTGTCACCTGTCACTGCCTTTTGTTTCTCTTAGTTTACAATTTGTTTGATGGATACACTCATGTTGCTTGTAGTGCATCTAGTCTAAGAGCCTGTGTGACAAGGTTTTGATTCAGTGGGGTTGCCCTGGAGATGTATAGGGATGTGCCAGCAAATAGCAGTACATATGCCACAGCAAAGGAACAGACATAGACATCTTGCCCAAGCAGTAGAGCTGCTCTTGCTATTCTCAGGGCATGGCTCATGAGGGTGGTAGCAGTGGGAAATGTGAGATGTTCTGGCTTATTTTGAGAACAAGATTCAGTTTCCCTTGATGCAGTAATTTCGTGAATCAAAAAGGAAAATATGTAATGCTTAGTGTTTGTCTAGAGCTTTACATTTTTAGAGTGTTGTGCAAGCATTTATTCTGTACTTTTGACTTCATGATGGGTGGTGATGGAAAGCGTTGTCTGTAGTGAGGTGAGAATAGTGAGTACAGCTTCTGCCTTTGTTTCATTTACTGCTATGATTTGACTTGTTACTTTGGTCAGATGATGTCTACTTGTCCATAAGCTTCTGTGGGCTTTTCAGTTTATCGCTGGAGCGGTGTACCCTGTGAGTGACCTGTTAGTTCATGTTTTTAAGGCATCTGAGTTGTCATTAGGTAGTGAGAGTAGAACACTAGTGCTGTGTAGTGGTGGCATCTCTCCATTTGTGGGAAGATGCAGGTAATATTGTGTGCACAGAGCATGCCACCTAGAGGAACGGAGCGGGCCGGCAAGGCTGTGGCCATGATTTGCTGGCAAAATTTAGGTGGCTGTGTGAATGGCTACGTTGAGATCTTCTCCAAGCAGTGCCCTTTGTGGCCCTGCCTGTAGTACATTCACCAAGTCAAGTGTGAGAAGGTCCACACACAGCTTTCCATCAACTCTTCTCAACAAACATTTCTCAACGTTTTACATGAGACTGCTGTTGATGATTTAGCCTCCTGGTTGTGTTGATCCTAATCTTTCATGGAAGCTCAAGAATCTGAAATTAAGTTGCGGAGCTCACCTCGTATTCTCCAGGAATTAGGGTGAGGAATCTAGTACAAGGTGTGATTTGATGGGCTGACACTCTCCAAGCTCTGTGCTTTCTTTGGCTTGTAAGTTGCAATTTCTTTTGCGGGAGACTAATAAAATTCCCAGAAGATTATCCTAATTTCCAGAGTCTCAAAGTCTGAGTTGTAATTAAGCACTTAATTTGATGAGGGTTTTTAAATGTGTTGCTAGTCTACTGGCAGCTAGGGGAAATGCTTCCATCTTCAGCCCAGCTTCCCTTGTGTAGGTTTGAGCTCAGAAAGCTGGTATGTATTTAGAACCGGCAGAACTGCAGCCTGCCAGACGGGCCTCAGAAAATTGCACCAAATCTATGCTTTCTGGGTAGGTTAAAGCCAAATTTGAAAGAAGCCTGGCTTTTTTGAAGAAGTTGAAGTTAGGGTGATGTCAATTTTTAACAAATGGGCAGTGGGAAATTTTAATAATACATTTGATTGCTTACAATTACATTGAGTTCCCCCATTGCCACAAATGACAGTAATGTGTACATCCAACAGGGCGGCAATTATTTCATTTTTTGGTTATCCAGAGACTCATGATCATCCAGAGGGTCAGGGAGTTGTGTTGTCAGATAAGCACGTGGCTTGACCAAAGGGTATCACCTCTTTAGAACAGAAATTTCTTTCTGATCCACATTAGTCTAGTATGTGGCACAGTAAGGTCACAACCAATGACTTGGGCTCATAGAACTTAATACACAAGTAATAATGACCAATTAGAGGTTTTTTTCTTTCACTCTGTTTGAGGTTATGGCTTCTAGTTGTCTCTGATTAAGTTTGTATCTTCTGCTAGTTTCTCTCTGCTGTTCAAGTAAAACATCTTTTCTACCCCTCTATCCTCTGCTTCAGCTTTTATACTTAAAACCTCAGGAACAATCTTGAAGACCTTATTACACTGTGCCTTTGAACTGACCCCCATATATTTCCATTGAGACATTAGGATGGCCTTCCCATTTCCTTCTATTCTCAGTTTAAATTTTCCTGTTATGGGAATACTAATAAAAAAAAATTGAGTTGCAATTAGTCATATGTTAAAACAACCAGACTAAAGCTGGCAGGAAGAGCATCCTCTCGGTGTCGGGGTACGAGGCCGTGTGTCAGGAGGCTGTTTCGGCTGTGGCCGGACCTCTTGCGTGTATTGACCCCTCATGCATTTAACAGACGGGTGCTGTGGCTGCCCCGTGTCTCTCTCCTTAACATGTGCCCCTTTTTGCTGATAACTTTCTGGCCTCCAGGCTACCGACAGCTGTTGTCCACTTGCTGCTAATTAAGAAAGCAGCATGAGCGATGGGAATGTGGGTTGGAGAGATTGAACCCCCTCTCCGCAGCACAGCATTTCAACCTGATTAGAAAGAGTCTGACTGATGACTGATCGGCCTCTTTTTTCCTTCTCTCTCTGTTAAGCCTGTCTGTAGATAGCCTGTTTGCTATCAAAACTTGCATGTTAGGCACTCTCTGTGTCTCCGTATGTTTTAGATCCTGTAACAATAAGCAACGTCAGAACAGATTTACCATTGAAATAGTGGGCACGTGTGAAATTTAAGCCACTATAAAGCCACATACTTAACATGCAAAGCACTGTGTACATATGTGCTCTTATTCAGAAATTCAAATGTAGGTCATATTTTTAAAATAAAATGACACTGTCGAAAATTTAGAACTAGCAGTAAGAATCTAGATCAGAATGAATGAACAGCACTTAAGTGGATGGACTGATGATTTCAAAGGTTTTCCTTGTTTGTTTTGTTTTTCCTTGTTTTGCATCAGGTCCCAGTAGGTGACCTTTTGTGTGATACGGTTTCCCTGTGATTTTTATGATCCAGGCAGAGAATGTGCTTGAACTCTGGAATTCCCTTTCTGGCCTGTGCTTCTGTGGAGGTAAAATGATAGACTGAGGTTAAGATAATACAAGATTGTTGTGTTACTACACAACCAGAAGATGTGAATTCAAGTAAGAGCGATGGTAATTTGGTAGAAGCTGCCTCCTCCAGTAACACTGATGCTCTCTGGAGCTGTGTACCCCCAGGAATATTATGACTCTCTGTATTTCAGATTAGACCTCCAAAATTCAATCTGAATTCTTATCTGCAATAAGTGGGCTCTGTATAGCCCCTAGCATGTTTTGAAAGCTGTGTCATTTTCTTTCATATCTGGAATATAATTTCTCTTCTTCCTGTTGTGATTTTTCTCATGCTTGGCTGTTAGCTTTTACCTTGGAGATGATTGTTTCTTGATACAGTAATTCAGCACAGTCAGAGCTTCTCTTTAAAAGCACTGTGTATATATAGGAGTAAAATGTTTATTTAAATAAAAAAAAATCACTGCCAGACTTGGCTCCATATGCGTGTGAAAATCCTTTAACAAGCCATGTCTGCCACAGTATAATGGAACAGTAGGAACATGTCTAGGGAGAGGAGGCTGTGCTTTTGACTATATTTACTGGTGTTCACCTTGTATGCCCATCATTTTGCTGTATGATGACTTTCTGAAAGAAGCCTTGGAGCATTTGACTTCAGCTTTTCATGTGAAGAAGTGGTTTATATTTCTCTGAAGTTGAACAAGAGCTACTCTGCCTGTTGGTGTTATCATATATTCAGCTAAACACTTGCAATACTAAAATAGTAGGAAATGCAAAATGTAGGGTGCTTATAACAAACTGAACTGGACAGACTCTTTGGGTTATTGGTGGTTCAGGGTGTGAAAGTGCTGTGATGTCCTTGGGCAGCTTTTTCTTTTCACATGAAGAGAGCAGATGCTGACATGGTGCAAACAGAAGAGAAATCCTGTCACTAGGTTGTCCCTGAGTCCCCAAGCTCTGATCTGTAAATAAAGTGATTTGTGGGGATTATAGATGAAAATGGTGTTTCTTTTTTTCCTCCAAGCAAAATATTATTTCCAAATAGATCATCTCATTATTGGGCTCTGGTTCGGCTAGTAATTTTATAAAATAAGCCTGGTAGACGTAATGTTAGAAAATTAATGGGGTGTTTTCTCTACTAGTAAGAATTTATGGAGACTCCAAATCCCCATCTATCTTGCTGTGGGAGATAATGAAAAATATCAGGGAGAGGTTTCTTGGTTTGAAATGTTGAAAGCGACCATAAGCATTTGTACTGTTACATCTGTAGGGCTTGTTAGGGATGGTGAGATTGGTCATACTGGGTCATTTGCTGTAAGTAGTGGTCATTTCTTTCACAGTAACCTGATTATTGCTTGGACAGCTTTGCCAAACTGTTTACTATCTGCTGCTTGTTGACTGGCAGTGCATTTCAAGCCAATTACAGGAATATTACGTGGCTTCAAGATCACGGTTAGTCTGTTTCTCCTTTAATGCCACTCATGGCGACATCAAGAATTGAGCTGGTGTCATCCGGGTAGGTCCTCTCCCATTATTGACATGTCTTTGCATCTGTTCTGCATTAGCTTTTGATGTGAGTGATGGCAAGTGTCACTTGCTCTGAATCCCCACCTCTTACCCATTTGTGCCATGAATTTCTGACTGGGTAAAATGAAAAACCATCACGCAGTCATTTCAGAGGCACGGAGATGACAGTTTTGACATTAAAGGGGCAATAGAAACATTCTGCAAATTCCTATGTGAAAACTAGATGCCCGTTTGGTGCTAGGTTGGGCTTTGTTTAGACAATTGTCTAAATGTAAGCCTAGAGCTTTGCTGTTAGATCTGCAGTTGACTTCCCTTCCACTGGGTCTGTGAATGACAAAGTATTTCAATGGAGCTGGCACTTCTTTGTTGGGTTGTTTTGCAAATGCAGCTCCGATTTGTAACAGGAGAGCACAAACCAGGAATTTCTGCTTTACAATGGAAAATGTTGGGTTTATGTTGTTGGAGGAACAGGTTTAGTTCCTCTGCTTTCCTGAATCCTTGTAGTACCACAGGAGTGTCTTTTAGACAAATAAAAATGACAAAATAAAATCACTCCTACCAACTGGGGAGAAAAGAAATATAGGCAAATAAATCTGAGAACGGGCTGCTGGATTGTAGGGAGAGTTCTTACAGGAAAAATCTCCCCCTTGTACGTTTGTCATCTACTTCTGTTCAACAAAGCTAGACTTTATCTTTTTATCTTTGAGAAACAGCTTCCCTAAATATTGCCCTGTATTGCCAATTTGGTTTCTAATTAGCTAAATCCACTTTGCAAGTGGACAGCCTTATTCCAAAGTAAAACTATGTAGGGAGTTATTGGGAATAATGTGTGTGAGTGTCCAATCTTCACCTTGATTTGAATTAACTTTCTAGGGTGGAAAAGCCCTCTAATTGTAAAGTACGAGCTATAAGTTTCTTGTGGCTTTGAATGTTGGTACATTTTGTCATGACAAATACTGGTGGATTGTAGTTTCAAGTGATCTCCCTGAAAGTATAGATTTGTACAGTTGCCAGAAAACCAGCTCAGCTCTTCACATGCTCTGTTCTCTGCCAACAAATGGCAAATCGACCGTACTTGGAGTACTGAAGTATTTTCTGTGTTTTTTAATTCTCTTTTCTAAGTGAGTTGAATACCTGTTGAAAATGTCTTCATGTGAGGGGCATCTTTCAAAGTTTCTGCATGAATGGGTTCAGTTTCATAATTTAACATTGTCACTGCTATATCTAGTGCTGGGTTTTTATCAAATAGCAGCTGTCAAGCCGTAACAGGTGTGTTGTACCTATGGCTTGCATGTAAAATCGGGACAGACATGGAAGCGGTATTGTTTAAAGTCATATAGACTGTACGAGCCTTCTGCAGAGGAACCCGGGACTCTGAACATGTTTTAATGAAGCAGGTTTTCCCCAAGTCAAATGCCTTTTCCAAGATTTGTTTGAGACATCTTCCAGTTTTGAACTCTTTGCAGTGGATACATAGCTGGCTTTCAGGTTAATGAAGAATGATGACGCATTTAGTGCATTCAGACTTTCCTGACTGCAGAGTTGCCAAAAATGAAACAGGAGAGATATCTTCCATCTGTCATTCTTCTACAGAAATCAGCAGTTTAGAAGTAGATGTAGCAGAGAGTTTATTTGCTGAGCTTCAGAGTGGAGTTCATGAGTACACAAAAGAGAAAAAAAGGCAAAATTTATTTACTGGTTTGGGGAGAGAGGCAAATTGATTTTGTTGTGTAAATTTGTAAATAAGGTAGAAAGGAAAGGGAAGTTTCCCCAAAACACATGCTGAAATAAATGAAATCCAAGCTCAGGTCGGACATCTCCTTGTGCAGTTGTGCGGGGCGTGGGGGGAGAGATCAGGTCTTTGCTGAGGTCCTGCAGTCTGCGGCGCTCAGCTCCTCGCAACCCCCTCCCACAGCACGCGGCCACTTCTGCAGAGCAGCACCCCATCTCCTCTTCTGCCTCCTTGGTTTAGCTCCGCCCCCCGCCATGGGTTTTCAGATGAGAGGAGAGAAAATGGGAAGGTCTGTGGGGCTACCAGTCTGCCCTGTTTTTTTGTTATTGCAGAGTCTGAGACGCATAATCTCTTAGGCATAAGTGTTTTTTAACTCATGTGATACTAGGTAGCAGTTACCAAGGTATGTTTTTTTAACTAGGCTGCCACAGCGCGTACTACTACATGCTTCTTATACTGCAAAATACTGTTAATAAACATGGATTATATCTACAAAGTCAGTTCTATGTTTGCAACATTATAGGTTGCTGTTTATTAGCTGAAAGATGGTTTAGTGTGTTTCTTGTTGCTTTACTGCAGTTTAATTTTTTTGACTCATTGGCTGGACCCAACTGACGACTCAAAATCCGACAGGGATGGAGCTTGTGCAGGGTTGTTGTGCATTACCAGTTGATAATATTAAGGGCAGAAGGTCTGGGAGGTATTTACCCTTCTAATAATGGCACCAAAGGTGTTTTTATAAACATGTCTTTATGTCTTTCTGAACCCAGCTGCCACGACATACGAAATCCGCCTCAGAAATCAGTAGGTTATTGAATGTTTTTCACAGTGAAAGAGCGTAAAGTTAATCGCGCTGAAGCTTTGACAAAGCACCAGGCTGAGCCTGACGAAGAGGCAGTGCTCTCTGGACGTGATGGAGCGTGGCCCGACCCGAGCCGCAGCCCTCCCCGGGCTGCCAGACCCTGCGCCGAACGCCTTCAGGCCTCATGGAGCCGGAGCTGCTCCTTACAGACGAGTTGTTGTTTTCCAAACAGACCTCCTGAGCTCCCAAAGTGTTGCTCAATGTACCACAAGCTGAAATTAATATTGATTCGCTTTTCGGGGCTGGATGGCAGGATTGCCACACAATCGCGTGTTGTGTTGCAGAGACTTAAATAGCTCTGGCAGTTGTGGTTTTACTGCTTTGTCAAAAACAGGTTAAATATAAATACTGTACAAAGTCATTTCTTATTTATAGAATGCTAAGGTCTCTCTGCCACAGAATCTGGGCACGGGGTTTTAAAGAAAGTTTTTTTGAGTGGATCGTGGTCTTTGAATGCCTGGCACCTTCTGCCTCCCTGGCAGGTATGGCTTGGGCAAGATCTCACTTAGGAAACCTGATGTCATGCGCTGCATGGGATGCGATACAGTAAGGGAATGGGCTGCTAGTAAAAACCTCACTCAAGTAGCTGTTAATTCACCAAGATTTATTCGGTGATAAAAGAATTGTTTCAGCAGGATTGTAAAGAGATGCTGAGATAAGGTTCAACTTTTGTTTTTGGTAAAATACAGTCTCAGCTTAGTTCCCTTTAGCTATCGCCTTGTTGCTGTATGTCAGCGTTGAAGGTGTTTCTTGAAATGTAGGCCAACTTTCTGTATCAGCAAACTGGAAGCTTATTAAAAAATAAAAACTGATTCTTAGTAGGGCCCACTTTTGGTAATTTCCATAGAAGGTAACGGCAACTGTTTAAATACAGATAGCCAGGGTGATAGAAGAAATAATGTTGCATGCCAGCAAAGAAATAAGCTCCAAAGAAATCAAGCTCAGCTATGCCTTTAAGTGGACCTCAAACTTGTCACTGCATTAGGCTAAGTAGTATTCCGAAATAGCTGGGGAATAGCTGCTTTGTCTTCAGTGTTGAAGTAACAAGATTCTAGTTACTCTTTACACGCTGCTGAAGTCTTCAGTAGGCTTGGTTGTGTTGGACAGCATGGATTCCTTCAGATTCCCTTTGCATTTCTGGTGATGTTTGTACAGATCTGCTAGAATTTACTTCTGTGGAAGTTTGTTCTTCTATAACTTTTTTAAGATCTTTTGTTAGTTTTGGAGTTGGGATTTGCTGAGAAAATTGGGGAGAACTGCAGGTGTTTGTAGCAGTATGCCTTCTCCTTGAAACCTGCTGTCTGTAGGAGCGATGTAACCAGGCGATTTTAATTCGGGCATGAGGAGATAGGATAAAGTAGAGAGTTGTCAGAAAGAATTGTTTACTGTTAAAGTAACTTTTAATGTTTATATGCAGTAGAGTGAAAGACATATGTCTCAGGCTCCATAAGCTACCTCATGTTTCCTGCCATAATGGTGTAGGGATGTGCTAAGCCTATAGCTAATAAAGATGAGGGCTAGTATTTCCTCTCCCTCCTTGGCTGTTCAGTTCAATTAACATCTCGGTTTCCCCTTGCTGGAGGCACTGATGTTTCAAATTGTGCTTATAGAAGACTAAAATTTCCTACTGCCTGTAGGCAAGCAATAAAACTGGTGGTTTGGTTGCAGATCCTATCAGGTATAGAATAGGGTATGGAATTGAGGGTATGGCCTGCAGCTTCTTAACCTCTGATGCAAGTGGCACAACAATAATGTAAAAGCAACTTCTGACCTGATTATGTTAGAAATTTCACACCTCCCTGCCGCTGTGTCACTTTGCACACATGCTTGTCTGTGTATGTGGAGATAGGGAGCTGGCCTTTTGGGGCAACGGTATAGTAGTGCTTCAAAGTTTAGTGATTTGCATAGCCCTCCTGTGATGGCTTGTTTTACTGAGTAAGCAATATTAGGGAAGTTTACATTGGTATCGTAGTGCCTCTCTAGGAGATAGTGCTGGTCTGGTTACTGAAATTCATTTTTCTTTCTCTTGCAGAGATGTGAGCCCCCAGCGTGGTGCGCTGGAGTTGTGCAGGCATGTTTAATCTTACTGAACCGAATATCTGCTTTTCAGCATCTGAGCCCTGAGGGTATGGTGCTTGTCAGGGCAGTGAGAAATGAGACTTCCTTGCAGCACAGTTAGCTCATCTCTTAACGTGCATGGAAAAGAGCTTACATCACACTCTTACCTGGACTGTTGCCCTTAATCTATGGCACTTGCTAAAGAAGGAAATAAAATTGAGCATGTTTAAGCAAATGCTTTCCATGTTTTGATCTTATTTCTTGTGCTCAGCTCAGATGAGTGTGGGCAGTGGCTGTTGGGCAGGGTATAAGGTTCCTCCCAAGCCTCCTAGAAAGGAAGGGTTAGCTTCACAGTTCAGACTGAATGTGCAAAGAGTCTGTAATCAGAGGTCAAAAATAAAGATGACTATAATTAGTAATGTCCAAAGCAACTGGAAATTGTGTCAGGCAGATCCGAGCCAGCTTCTCTTTTTTTTCCATTGCCTAATGAATGGGAGGTGAGGTTACTCTCCAAGGATGAAAGAGGGCTGAGTTTTTCCCATTCAAAACTGGTGCTGTGGGACAGACGCAAAGTCAAGACTCTCAGTTACAACCTTGCTTTTCAGCTGTTGAACCTGTAGGCAGGTTGTGAGCAATTAGGCTTTTCCCTAAATCATCTATAATAATGCATTTCTGCTTGCCGTCCCGCAGAGCGCCGGTGACGACATCCTGTCACCTTGGAGATGGATAAACAGCTTCAGCAACATCGGGTTATAATCTTTCAGGTCTGAGTTTCAAAGCTGACATCCGTATGACTGAAACCCAAGCCTAGCAAAGGTTTTTCAACGTGGAAAGAGTCTAAATGCGCTCAAGTAACATGAGAGGAGGGGAGAAAGAGTTTAAGCGGAGCTCAGTGACAAGGCTTTTTGCTGGGCCATGTCAGTAGTTGAATGAAACCAATTAGCTTTGGCTCACATGCTCCCTACAGCCTGGAGTGACTCAGGTAGTGAGCAGGCATACTTGTGCCTGCAGGGCTTTATTTTTAGATGTCTGAATCACTGTCATGACTATATCCTCACAAAGCCGTTAGACGAGTGGGGATGCCCACGGACCCCATATTAAGTCATGTTTGGTGAACAGAGAAGTTCAACAGATTCCCTCGCAACCATTGCAATTTCTGTGTTCAGAGCTGTTTGTTGAAGTAATGCAGAGGCTATGCCTCGTAGCTGGATTTTTTTTTTCCCATTTGAAATTAAATGTTTAGTTAACAACCTTGGTGGTTTTTATGTGTAGAACAGGGGGAGCATGGACCACAGCAGTCATGTTGATATTGGAGGCTACTTGACTCTCTTGTTGTGTTAGTGTTGCTGGCACAGGGGGAGTTACGAGTCACGTTACCAGTGTTGTAATCCCATTAGTTCTCTTGGGTTTGCAGGGCTGTGCAAAATCAGTACTGAAATGGGAAATTACTAGAGACTCACCAGATGCCGCACAAAGGTTTGCTGGTGTTTCGGTAAACAGCAACATTTCTGCTTCTGAGCTGATATGGGATCAATCTGCTGGAGTGCCTGTCTTTCAGGTAAAACAGAGCAAAAGTCCTGTCTGCTGCTTATCAATAAATTACAGTATCTTTTTCAAAAAGAAGTCTCAAAGCTCATTTTGGTCTGCTGGAGGAAGCTGAACTTGGGTAGCAAAGTCCTGCTCCTTAAATCCCTCCTTGTTCAATTAATTGTACCTTCTCCTCCCCTCCCCACTCCCCTGTAAATCAGTTGGGTGGCATTGCTGCAGAGTTTTCAGCAGCTAAAGGATTCCTGGTTTGTGTGTCTGCATGCAAGGAGATTTCTCGCTTCTGAAATGCTTTAGGCTAAAAGAGGACTAGGAGGGAACCTGGTCAGCTGCTCTGAACTTGCTTCTTGGTCTGGTGCATCTTCTTTTCCTCGCAACCTGAAGATTTGCTCCTGAATCTGAAGCTGGAAGGAAGAAGAGTTCTAGTGCTAATGAACCATAAAATTAATGTCGCTGACTGACCCAATCCTTTTTGCTGCAGTCGGGAGACGTGGCTGAATTGATAAGTTGCCCTCTGTGCCTCCCAGTTCCCTTGCAAACACTGTGAGCTCTTTCCACATGAGGTTGCTGCAGCTGGAGATGCTTCATTCATGGTTGCTTAGAAAGGAGAAGAAAAAAAAAATCAAAGTAAAAATGTGCTCTCTGACAAATAAAAATGTTTTGCTTCCTTTGGAGGCCCCAGAGGGCGGCATAAAAAATAATGAAGCCTGTGAGTCAGTGAGCATTGCCTGGCCAGCTGAGAGGGAACTGAGCCTCCCTTTTCCATAGAAGTTTGTGTGCTGTCATTGCACATCATTAATGCTCACTGGTTTGTGCTCATTCACTGTAATGTTGCCAAAAAAGAAAAAGGGCAGTTGGTCTTTCCGCTCCCAAATGCTGGCTGCTTCGAAGGTGATGTGATGTTAAAAGTTTCTTTAGCACTCAAGAATGATTGTTTGATTCTCGAGCTGCCCTTCCTCCACCGTTTTCCTCTAAAACCTGGCAGCTCTCCTAGCAATCAGATTCCCTGGAGAGGGACTTGGAGCAGCTTACAAACAGCTCCACCTAAGGTACAAAGGTTAGGGTGGGCAAACTTCCTGATTGACACCGGACCCTCCCTTTTTTTTTCCGTTCTGAATCTCCTACCAGGTCTTTTTTTGTCTCTGAATAAATTTGCTTTGCTTGAGTCTCTGAGCGTAATGGCAAGACTTGAGATAAGTAAACTCACAGAGATGGAAGTGGTAGGTCTGAGGCTTCTGCAGCACCTGCGATGCAGCCGTGATACGCTCAGATGTTTAAAAGGGTTATTTTAGTTCTGTTCTGTCACATTCTGTCTTTTCTGTATTCAGGATTCCAGTTCATCCTTTTGAGAACATACAGCATCTCAAAAGCGCTGCATATCAGCATTTTTAAGCTTCTGAACATCCCCAGGACTTCTGGAGAAAGAGGGCGTGAAAAGTAGCAGAAGGCTGTTTGCTGCATAATGCGAGAGCCGAGTTACACATTGTGGGTGTGAAAGGGCCAAGAACATATCTGGGATTCTCCTCCTCTGTTTCTTGAACCCTCTGTGAAAGCCTAGTGCTTTCTCTCCATCCCCATAGCTACACACTGGCAGGCTTGAATGTTTTGTCGCAAGACAGAGATGCCCTCCACCACAAAATTTTTAAAAATTATTTTTAAAAGTGCCCCCGNGGTAGCGTTCTGTTGCCCACAGCCCACTGGTGAGCTTCACATCNTTCCTTCTGCATCCANTGTGCCTCTTCTGCAGAGGAACCTGGCTGTTGGGAGAGGGTGTTTGAGTTTCAGGTTAGAGCAACATTTCTGAAAAGCTCAAAGGCTTTGATTTTCTGTCAATCACTATTATTTTAATGTTTGCATTAAACAATGCAAAAAAAGCATTAAAGTCTTAGTGGAAAACACGGAGCAATTGGTGATTTGATGATGGATGCTGAAGTAGACACCTCATGACCAAGAGATTCCCNGCTCTTTCTCCTCTTCACTGACTTCTGTCNTCTAATGAATCAAAACTTTGAAGAAAAAGTCCAAAAGCTTTAGCCAGGCCAAAGGCCCCACAGATCATTGTACTTACAAGTATGTAGTAGGTAACAGCCTTTGCCTTAAGGGGAAGGGAGAGGATGGAAGGAAGATGGCTGGGAATCCTAGCCATATTCGTATAAAATCTTGAAAGACCTGTGCTTTGCAGCATGCTTCATGAATATCATGGGAAGCTCCCATGTGCCCGTCTGTCCTGAATCACCTGTTCTCCTGTGTTTCTGACAGCAGAATTGAGCCTAGAGGAGTCAGAGCCGTAGCTCCAGCCCCGAAGCCTCTCGCTGGGTAGCACATCGCAGCACCAAACAACCTCAGCAGAAAGGTCGTTTTGAACTATAGCTCATTATTTTTTCCTTTTGCTTCAGAACTCTTAAAGTCCCTGTCAGCTGGCGTTTAGCTGAAGCCTTGCAACTTGCCTGTTGTCTTCCACAAATGATGGAGCTGAGCCCAAGGGAACAAATGCCATTTTAATGGGCATCGTTGTGTAACTCGTTACATAAGTCACCTCTGCCTTCAAAGGACTCGTGGCATAAACGGCGGGAGCGGTTGATTAAAAATGTGCACAATAGCTTCATTATGACATGGAGAGAGATGTCCACTGTTATTTTTAATCTGATAGCTTTTAAATATGTGCATCCAGCAGAGACCCAAATGGCCTTTAAAAATGGAGCCGTTTGTGAGATAAGATTTTTAGACTCTATTTCATTCTTTCTAACAAGCTGCAAGAGTCAGTTCAAGCTGGAAGATGAACTATAACCCTTTTGTAAGGCTTTGTCTCCCTACAAGCTGCAGGGTTTTGGTGTGTGAACGCATACAGAGTGAGAGAAGATGGAGAGTTTAGGTTTTCAGGTGAAGGAAAGAAAAGATACTGTATTCTGAAGTGTTGGGTTTTTTTAGTAATAAAAAAGGTCTGTTTTCAATTTGGTTGGTATGATCCAAGCACTATACAAGTTGAACAGTTAAATTGCACATCCCTGCTGCTGGAGCCTGCCTGCCGTTGAGCTGTGCCGTAGTGACCAGAACACGACCAGGTGGTCCAGAAGCAGCCTCCGGGTTTATTTCCCATCTCGAAAGCCTCCCATGTGCTGGTGATGCGTGGCCAGCGAGGAGAAACCGGCCACTGGAAAAGTCTGCTGTGACTGAGCTCTGTAAAAGGCTGAACTTTCACTTTGACTTTAAAGTAAAGAATTTGCTGCGGAGTTAGGTTGGTGGAATTCACCAGCGTGCGCGTGTTCCAACTTCATTTTTGGCATTTGTTCGAACCCAAGTGGAAAGTGACCATTTGACTATGGCAGGGTTGGACGTTGGGCTTTGACTTGCCGGCTTTCTCCTAAGCAGCCTAGTTTCTTCCTCGGCAAGCACATAAGCTGATTTATCTGCCTTCCCTTGTGCCTCTTAATCCACTGTCGTTTAAAATCTGCAGTTCTTTCCTCACCAGATTCAGCTTTTTGTCAGCAAACTGGCAGGCAGCACCGCTGCGCTGGAGCCGCCAGGGGACGAAGCAGGGTGCTGGGCTCAGGGGCTCAATGGGTGCTGAAAAATCCCTGGGGCCATGCCGGGCAGTGGGGCTGCTTGAGGCAGGCTCCTAACATGAGCTTTCTCGTGTTGTGTGTGTGGTCGGATCCCAGACACGTGCCGGACAGGCAGACGAGCCCGAGAGCTGAGCGAGGCCATGACTCAACAGCTGGAACGTGTTCAAGCACAACGGAGCGGGAGCCTCGTTAGTAGTGGGATGGAATTAGCAATGAAACGAGTGACGTATGAAAACTTCCAGTCAGAAATCAAGAAATTCAAATACATAGTAAAGCAATTTTGAAGGGATTTTGTTTTCCAGTTCTGTGCAGCAACAGAGCATGCAGACAGATGAAACATGAGGGGATGGAAAGTCAGCAGTTCTTGTGAGACAGAAACACTTTGATACAACAGCGTTTTTTTTCCCCCTTCCAGCTGAAATCACTCTGTCGAGTTTATTACCCTGTCTTTTCCTATTCATCTTATAAATATTTAGACAGTGCAAAGAAGTAAGTATGGGGTACCCTCCTGCACAACGGAAAGGAGAAAGAAAAGTTCAGAAAGCCGGTGCTGAGACTCCAGTTAAACACTGCTGGTTATTCATCAGAAAGAGGCGAGGGTAATACGATAGAACGATTTCTAGCGGGCAGACTACCAAGCTCGGGAGCAACTCAATGCTGCATTAAGGGGTTTGGTTACTGTCGACAGGCAGGAAGGAGCGGAGGGACAGAAGTGGTTTGACTGCTGCCATGGCTCTGTTTTCTGCTTCTCTCTGTATATTATCAAATTATTTGATCTGTAAAGCCGTGCTGTGCTGTTTGAACTTTTTAACTGGACAGACATACGACATGTTAGGTATTTAAATCAGGATATAGTGTAAAGAAAGTGATTTTCTCAAAGCAGTCCAGTGCTATGGTAACCAGTCTAGGTCTTGCTCAGCTGTGCTTTTTGCAGGAGAGTTTCATCTTCATCTGTAAAAGCTTACATACCGTACACCTTTGAGCTAGAATGCCTTCCTATTTGAGTGTAACTTCTCTTTTATACCACTTCATCCAGATTCATTAAAATGCAAATTCTGTTTATAATGCTTGAGTGATGTATTTGCTTGAAAACTATAAAGCCCATCATGCCAAATAATGTCTGTTGGCATTCACTGAATGTAATCACAGTAGCTGCACTGCTTGATTCACGAATACGAGGAGAGGACAAAGGGCCTGCAGTTTGGTGGAGATGCTGCACTCGAGTCACTGACTCACCCTCTGCTCTGTTTAGACAAGTTCCTTCACCTTTGTGCCTGCTTCCCATCTGCAAAGGAAGGTTAAGACCTAACTGTGTAAGGATGAGAAAGATATGTTTATAATGTACTTGGAACAAGTAAAGTGCTATTTTAAGCACGAAGTGTAATTGAGTGTAAGAGAATATTGGTTTGTGACTCATTTGTTTAACTGTGAATGCATCAGAAACTCATGAGCAGATGAGATCTGNAAAATGCTTGTTGCAGATGGAAAGACATGGTAGGAAAAAGCTGCATTNATTTGTGATATTCNAAGTAGGACTTAGCAGGGCTGTTCAGACAANAACGTTGATTTTTTTTTTTTTGCAAGTGTCAGCCGGTTTACTTCATCACTACTATTTGAAGAAGTTCCTATTCTACTCCAGCCACTTGCTCCTGTCCTTACACTGTAGGTCTGTGTCCCCTTGAAGCATGGCATGCAAATGATTCAGCATTTGATGAGACAGGAAGGTAGAGAGAACGAAAGGCAGTGGTTAGGCTGATGGTGGTGGTGAAGGGAATCTGCTGTCAGCAGAAGAGAAACTTTCTCCACTGACAAGATACCTCCTTTTAGAGGTTCCAGACTATGCACACACACATGGGTTCAGCTGTTCACGTGCTTGCCCCATAAATGTGGGTAAAGATGTCTGGTGGGAAGGAGAAAAAGAAATTGCAGTCTTCTGAAATCTGTCTCCCTTCTAAATTTCTTGTCCCTACCAGGCAAAATTGTCACCATAAGCAACAAGGGTTTTGCAGGTATGGAACATTTTATGACTCAGACTAGTGGTTTGGATCTCACTGCAGCCCATGGAGGAACCAGACGCAATTTGTTGCTGCTACCATTATTTCCATGTAGATTAATTATTGTAATTGTTTGCCAGTTCTTGGAAAAAAAAAAATCAGAGCTATGACTTCTTTTGGCAAGTGTGCATGTCTAGAAACTCTCATATGGTGTATGAAATAAATATGAATTATTTTGGAGGGGCAGAGCGCAGGATCATTGTCACAGCAGCCAGGAACTGTTTTCAGTGATGACCTTCAGCACCCTGTGGAGCCAGAGAGATTTTAAAGGTTTGGAGATCCCCCCGTGGATGTAAAGCAATGACGTAAATTGCTGCTAAGTTAGGGTGCCAGCTGCTGTAAGTGATTCTTCAGAGGCCAGCTGATATGTCTGGATTTATCTGCAGTGACCAAGGTTTTTAGTGCCTCCCTCCTCAGTGCATTAAACAGGACTTTAGGGTACAAAGAAAACGTTGAAAAAAATTTGCTCCTGTAAGTGGAGAACAGGTCCGCAGCCAGACTAGGTTATAATTGGTGCTGATGCAGCTCCCATTAATAGGATGCCTGCAAAATTTTCATCTAGAGAACGTAACTAACCAGAGTTTGGGCTCGGGTGGAGGTGTTAATAGCAGGGTCTTAACACACTACCAGGAAACCAAGTTTAGGGGGAGACAGCTCTTACAGGGAGGCAAGCACAGGTTCCTTCCCTTGAGCTGTGGTTAGGTAATTTCTGAGTAAGAGGAGCGGCGTTTGCGTTGCAGTGTGGTATTTAGCTTCTGGGTGCTAGATTTGACTCAGCAGCCTTTTCTGTTTGCAGGCTGCATGCTAACAAGGTGGTGCAGTGCTGTGTGCATGGGACTGTGTCGGTTTGACTCATTACAGCCAGTGCAGTCAATTCCCTAATAATGTAAAAGAAGAAGGAAACGTACAGCAAAACTGCTTAATTTTCTTGATAATGTTGTTAAAGACAAGTTCGTTATCTTCTGCTGTATTATCTGGGTCACTAGAGAGCAATTCAGACCTTCATTTATTAAAGTGCTCTTTGCTCAAAATACGTTCTAAATTGCTCTCTGCAAAGCAGCTTAGTTTTATTTAGCTTTGTGGCTAAACAGATAAAAATATCTTTCAACAGTAACTCTGCATATGGCATGATGGCAAACCTTTGAGACATCTGCTTTGAGATATTCAAAAAACCATGAAAATACAATTTTTATAAGTGTTGAGCGGTTCTGTGATTAAGCTTCTTCAAGGGTGCCCCAGTGTTGAAGCAGCTCCTCTGTTCCCTGGTTTGTCTGGTGCATTTGAAGTGAAACCCATTGCGAATGACAAGACATTTTTGTTCAGATGACCGGTGGAGCCGCATTCGAAGGCAATGCCACCAAGCGGGTAGAGATCAGCAGGCCGGGAAGGACGTTATGTCGGACAGATGGTGTTTTCCTTTCCTGGAGCAGCCACCAGTCCTGGGTGCTGGGCAGAACCCTCTGACCCCCAGCCAGGACACGGGCAGGAGCTCTGCTCTGCCAGAAGCCTGTGAACAGGTCACTTTATCCCCTTGACTCTGTTGCTCATCTGCAAAAGAGGGACAGTGATTACCTCCTTTGTAAGGTACTTTGGGATCTGCTGGAGATAAGTGCTTTTAAGAGTGATATTTTTGCTTTCCAAGGCACAGAGCAGTAGCAATCCTGCTGTTCCTGCCTTTGCACTCCCCTCCCCTCCGATGGGAAGCTGGAAATGATGGTGATACTGCCGTTGGAAACAGAATAGACAGCCGCTTTTTTTTTTTTTTTTTCCACTCAAAAAATTTACATGGTTGCAGTGCTTTTCATAGGCTGGTCTTCTAGATAATGCTGTGACACAACTTCCCTGGTTTCAACAAATTTACCCTAATCTGGTAATGCATTTCTGTGTCTTTCTAGATTCTGAGCGTTCCCATCTCTCCTCGTTCACTATGAAGTTGAAGGGCAAGTTTCATTCACCAAAAATAAAGAGAACCCCTTCAAAGAAAGGAAAGCCAGCTGACCTGACAGTGAAAACACCAGAGAAGTCAGCGAACAAAGTAAGCAGACGAAGGACGTGTTCTGTTAGTCTTGATGGTTTCTTGCTTGCTGGTACGCAGTTTATCAAAATCTGCAGCCCTGTGTTCAGACTTTGTCCTCTGCAGAATTGTGCAGATTTTTCAAGGATTCTCGGGGTTACTTTATGGTTAGTTATAAACGGCTCTGTGCAGTATAAAATAATAGCAACCAAGGCATGTACTTCCCTCTGGAGAGCCTAATAAGACCTCCTTCCATAAGGGTTTAACTATCTCATTATGGAATGTAGTTTATGGCCTGACACATCCTCCCCACATGCACACCCTATGGTTATGCTTACAGCTTCCAAATAACTGCCTGGTTTTGGGGTGTGATCCTTTTAAAAACCCTCAAAACCCAGGCGAGCAAATCCTTGAAGCTGGTCCAAAGATGTGCTCAATCTCTGACGGCATCAGCAGGGACAGTGGAACAGATGCGTTCGAGCAGCTGCGGACTCCAGCACCCCATTTCTCAGACCCAAAGCACTTCACGTCCTCGAAGAGCTGAGGTCACCACCCTTTCCCAGCCCAAACCTATTGAAGTGTTACCTCCTCTCCTGTTGTGACCTGATTATATAGGCTGGGGACTGTCTCTGTAACAGTACTGTTGTAGTCAGTTTTCAATTATAAATCTAAGCCAAAAGTTAAGAACAGTCGAGGTTATTTATGATAATTCAAAACCTTTCCCAGTTGTTGTTGAAAGTCTCATCCAGTGTAGCGCCAGACATGCAAACTTTTTTAGATTATCTCTGTTGAGGGTTGTTGTAGTGTTATTGAGAGCAGTCAGCAAGATACGGTTATCTTATGCTGTGTGATGTGCTTAACCCCCACAGAAGTTGCTGCAGGGCTTCCTAGCCCTGTTCTGCACCATCAGGTGGAAGATGGCGGGGCTTTCATTTCCCAGGCTGTGGGGTTTTTACCCCATGGAGGCTATGGATATGCTTTCTAGGGAGCCGAGCACTTTGTATTGTTAACTGCTACTAAAAAATAAAAATTATAAAAAAAAGTCTGGGAGTGCTCCTCGAAGGCTTTTAATTTGAACTATGTTTCAGGATGGTATATTAAGATAATTTAGAGGCATTCCTTTAAACTGATATGTGACCACATAGTAAATAAATTAGAAACTGAAGAGCCCTTTGCAAAATGCTATTCTATAGCAAATGTATATTACCATGTTAATAACAGGTGAAGTTTTTATTTTC
>Ga0065711_1033139_pt1 | contig 26026 bp, 14 predicted proteins | sample Hoacrofraction12_FD_59098 | JGI IMG/M metagenome (GOLD analysis project Ga0065711, IMG submission 59098) | Hoatzin crop microbial communities from Cojedes, Venezuela - Epithelial fraction 12 v2 (version 2) | ecosystem: Host-associated > Birds > Digestive system > Esophagus > Crop | place... | reverse complement strand
CTTCTCTGGAGATATTCAAGACCCACCTGGACAAGGTCCTGTGCAGCCTGCTGTAGGTGACCCTGCTTCAGCAGGGGGGTTGGACTAGATGACCCACAGAGGTCCCTTCCAACCCCTACCACTCTGTGATTCTGTGATTCTGTGAATAACCTTCCTATTTTGATGAAATTGTATGATTTTGTATTTAAATGCTGAGCTAAATAATAGTAGTCTGGATTTCTGTCCCTGGTGTCTCAGCATCAGAATGCCTGGCAAGTGCAATTCATTTACACCATTCCCATGCTTTGAGAGGTAATGTGAGGAAAAAAAGTTTAAACAGATGCCCCTTTTGGACTGATAACAAGACGATGACTTTGCACAGTTGTAGATAAAGATTGCACCTAGGCAAATCAGATCTTATCAGCGCTTATGCACCAAATTTTAGACCTAAAATCTGGTGTAGTGCTCCAAATGAAATTGTGCATAACTGGTTCTATTTTTCTTCCCTTGCTTTATTAAGCAGATAATAAGGAATTAATGGTAAACATTAATTAATGTAAATACATAATACTTTTAATTTTTTTAGAATAGGATGACATGTGAATAAATCAGTTGTTGAATTAAATATTCAATTCTGAAGGCAACGAATGTCTACTTCTGAATTTACCCAGAAATTTCACATCAGGCTTTTAGTCTCCACACACTCGGGTAGGTTAATATTATTCTCATTATTAAAAATGAATAAGCTTATTTATAATAACACTAACACTAACATTATGGTCTTACCTTCTAAAGAGAACAACTACTTAAAATTCTTTTGTTACTTCTAGGTATTAAAAACTTCTCCTGGTGAAAGTCACTTTTGTTATGATCAGTTACTGATATTCTCACATATACAAAGTGGGTGAGAATGAAAAGCATCTTAAATAATGCTTGTAGACCATGGCAATGTACAAAGTGTTTGCTGGGACCCAGAGGTGAGGAGGGAACAGGGGTAACCAGAAAATGGCACATGTTGTTACCACTGCTAACAGCTATAGCTACATTATCTGTGCAGAGAAGAGATCTAGGGAAGAAGAAAAATGATGTCTCACACCCATTAATAAGCCAGCTATGGATTTTACAGTTAGAAAATATTACAAAAACCCAACAAGCTACCCAAGCCCTTACCAGCCCCTTTTTAAGTGTATTTGACGTGAATTTTCACATTCAAGTCACACCTCTGTAGCCATAATTATCATGATTAGACAGGGTTATCTAAGCTGGCACAAAAAGGACCAAGGGACAGTATGTTTTCTAGTTCCTTTTCATATATGAAAGATTTTGGCCCCAGCTATATGTCCACCTTAATTACAGATCAACTTAGTCAAGTCATGATTTCCAGTCATGAAAAAATTAAAGCAGAGGAAGAAGTATAAAATGAAGTCCCAAGGGTTCAGATATCAGCAACTTTTTTATACTGGCAGAAGCAGCAGTGAGTAGGGTGCTGAAATTTTGTCATTATAGTTGTGGGAAAAGCAGATCATTTTATGAAGATTTGCATCAGAAGAACTCGACAGCCTTCGCAACACAGAAATATACCTAAGAAATAACATGTCAGATATCTTTATTAACCATAAATTCTGCAGGAAGGAGGCCACTAATACCACTCTTCTACTTTGGCGGAGCCGTGTAGCTCTCTTGCCGAGTATGGCTTCTGTGATCTGGCATGGAGACTAAAAGGTGGGGAACTGCAGGGGAAATGGGTGCTTCTGGCAGCTGTGAGGAGGTGGCTGAAGGAATTTGTTTTTACAGGGACTCACAAGGAACTTTTATGTTTGAGCTACTTCTCCCAGGGATGTAATGGGAATTTGTGGCAATAAAATGTGGCCTCAGGAGGGCCATTCAGATTTTATTAGGTTTTGTGGAAAGATTAAAAACTCATCTAAAGACCATCCTGCTGTTGCTTTTCAATTAACCTACCCCCCTGGGCTGCTCGGCCAGCATTTTGGAGAAGAATGCTGTAGTGTGGGCAGGTGACTTTCCAAGGGCCACTCTGGTCCTGTCTCTCCGCTTCTCCTGCTTCCCTTCCCCTCTGTCCTAATCGCCTTTCCTCCTCCCTAACACACAAACGCGTGTACACACAGAGCTTTTGACTGTGCTCAGGACTCTCTGAGCTAATAAGACTACCCATTTGTCTAGTTTAAGGTCCTGTAGTAAAGGCAGACAATGTCAGCGTTTAAATACAACCAAGAGCACATCTAACAACCCATATTTACTATAAGAAAAAAAGAGTTCTTTGAATGTATTTTACTCAGAGTCTGTCTGTCGTTGATAACAGACCTTCTCGTTCCCCAGACCAGCCCCTTCTATCAAAATCTAAAAGAAAAAAGCCAGGGTTTCTCCGGCTGTCTGCTTACCTTTAGTGAAAGGGGCATTAGCAATGCAGAAACTTCTTCCCTTATAACATCAGTATGTTTTCTACTTTGGAACATGGCAGAGAGCTACTAATTCAAGCCTTTCAAGTTCGTGTGGGTACACACCACTTTCTCACTTGGCAGAAGCCAAATGAATCCCTGTGATGTGGGAGTGGGATGCCAACTCCTCGGCTCATGTTACTGGCATCAGTACTAACCCATGGCACAGAGCGGGATAGCTGCTGTTGCGTCTCCACAAAATGAGGATATGTTTTGGCTAAAACCAAGAGGGTAAGTGAGGCTTAACCGCACTGCCTCAACAGCCTTCTAAAGACACTTGCTTATTAGTGCACTCGGTAAAAAAGCAGCTCGTTTTGATAGAAGGCTGCTGTTGTAACTTACTACAGTTGGCTGGAGTTTCATCAGTTCTCATAAGGTTAGTAATTTTTTTCGTCAAGGCTGGGAAGCCTCCAATGAAAACTAGTGGCACAAGATGCAGTCCTGGCAACTCTAGGTTTTTAGTTTTCTGCCTGAGTCTATAGGAAAGCGGTATTCTAGAAAAACTATTCTGCTGAGGCATAAAGCCAAATCCCTACATGACTGTGCATGTAGAAGGTTCATTGGACCTTTTCCTCTTGATCATTAAGTGATCTGACAGTAGGAAGGGCATTCACCCTCTGTCATCTACATTCATATCAGTCAAAGCACTCTTGATGTTTTGTTGGACTGGACGATTGAAAGGGAGAGCAGAGAAAGATCTCAGTATTTGTACAGGGCCTATGGAAACAAACTCCTCCTTATGACTAGGGTTACACAGCAAAGCCAAATGAAGAAGATGAAATAAGGCATTTTATTTAGAGGCCTGATCTGGCTTATGAGAGCCTAAACTCCCTAGCTTGAAACATTTCTCAGTTTGAAAATAAAAATACAATCTTACAAATTCCTCCTCTAAATGACAAGTGGAATACGTCTCTGACTTGCTTTCAACAACATTAAGAAGCAGGAGAAAAAAAGCATAAACTTTGTCTACATTTGTTTTGGCACATCGCCTGCAATGTTACTTACACGTTGCACAGTGGATTTGTTTCAGCTTACATTTCAGATATGGAGAAGCCAATTCCTTTTGTTAGAATGATAAGCACGGCTCACCCCATCCACGTCTTTGAGGAAAGGCTGACGTGACCTCAATAAGCTGGATCTCAGGACAGCAATTCCACAGTCTCACAGCTAGAAGCTTTTTCAAGGGCTCCACATTCATGTCCCAGACCTGATTGCCATGTGGGATCCATTTGATGTCTGCTGCACCAAAGTGTCCATCTGAACTTCTTCAGCCCTTTCCAGTGAAGAGGGAGTACTAACCATTTCTCAGGGCTGTATACGCCATCCCAGAATTGTTATCTGAACTATGCCAGTTCTGATGTATCTGTAACTATCTGGCAGCAGGAGCTTTCAGACCTTTCTTTCTCCAACTGAGGTACCGCTGCTCTCATCACCCTGTAATAGATGTTAGGCAGGGTTAGGAGGCCAAGCCAGGTACCTAAGCATTGGCAAGTTTAGGCACTATAAGTTAGCAAAATAAACCTCCTGCTATCACTCCAAAAAGACACAGGTCTCCAAAAGCTCTGGTGTCATATTTAACCTCATACGGCTGTCTTGGGGTTGAGTCTGCTCTAGGCTGGATACCAAAGTTTGGGCAGCTAGAGCTCAACTGACTCTAGCTGACAATCAGAGCATATGGAGATGTTTACATGTTGAACACAGATTTGGGACACTAAGTCTAGAGAACTACCCCTAAAGTCACATGAGATAAATCCTCTCTCTTTGGACAAAAAGGCTGAGTCGTATCTCATTCAGCAGTAGAAGTGTTCATTTTAGACATCCACATGTCAAGCTGTCAGCCCAGGCTTTGACTAATGGAAGATTACACATTTGCAAAGAAGGATTTTAAGAGCTCAATTTAGTTGCATACCTACAGGCATCTTGAGCCAATTGGGATGCTGGAGATCATCTTATATATCTGCACAGGTCTTCCAGATGTGACAGAACAACTGCAAGACACTTATATCTTGCTGGAGCTGCAGCTGGAGGCAAAGTAAGATTATTTCAGACACTTCAGATTCCATTAGACATTTATGCTTACACAGCTGAATTAGCCCCTTGACACCTTTGAGGAACGAAGATGAACTGCTCTCTAAAGACATAATTCACCTGCGTAGACTTTGGCATCTGGTACCACTGGAGACCACCTGGGGCTTTAAGACATCTGCACAAGGCTGGCAGATACGACACAGGACACACGCGAGACATGGTCCTTTTCTGAAGCAGACACCTGCGGCTGAGGCTGGGAGGTACCCAAAGCGCAGTAGACAGCTGTGTTTGCACAACTGAATCCCACCCCAAACGCCTATTGGTAAAGAGAGCCTTGGGTGATTGGTTCAAGTGCCAATTCACATTTGCTCAGGTGAATCATGCATATGATTTCTGCAGCTTCCTGGAGGCAAGTTCTCCCTGACCTCCTGCACAATTCAGCATATCTCACACATCTGCTTTTCTCCAGCCATGTAACTGCAAAGACCCACATGTCTCTGAACTGACACATGCACTCCACGGTCCCAGGGCTAGTCCTTCAGGAAGCTTAGGGGAGTACCTCTGACACCTTAGAAACCACTGTTTGAAAGGAACATGGTAGGGGTTGGAGGGGACCTCTGGAGATGACCTAGTCAAACGCCCCTCCCAAAGCAGGTTCATCCAGAGCAGGCTGCACAGGACGACGTCCAGGTGGGTTTTGAATTTCTCCAAGAAAGGAGACCCCATAACCTCTCTGGGCAGCCTGTTCCAATGCTTCTTCATCCTCAAAGTAAAGACATTCTTCCTCACATTCAGATGGAACTTCTTATGCTTCAGTTTGTGCCCGTTGCCCCTTGTCCTGTTGCTGGGCACCACTGAAAAGAGTCTGGCCCCACCCTCTTGACACCCACCATGAAGATATTTATAAGCATTTCTAAGGTTCCCTCTCAGTCTTCTCTTCTTCAGGCTAAACAAGCCTAGCTCCCTCAGTCTTTCGTTGTAGGACCAGTCCCCTCATCATCCTCGTAGCCCTCCGCTGGACTCTCTCCAGTAGCTCCTCATCTTTCTTGAACTGGAGAGCCCAGAACTGGACACAGAACTCCAGATGGGGCCTCACTACCCCTTTATGGATAAATTAATGCACCTACTGATGTCTTCTATGGAGAGCAGAGGCAAGATGAAGGCTTCATTTCTGTGCAGCGCGTGGTTAAGACCAGACTGATGTCTCAGCTTGCCTTACGCTGAAAGAGCTGCCTTCTTTTTTCATCTTGCTGGGCTGTGATTGATTCAGAGCAGTCATATTAGACAGTGGAGGTTTTGCTGACCGCAGGAGCTGTCTCACTTTCATTCCGGAAAGCTTGTTATTCGCTGCCCAGTTCTGTCTGGGATGGATTCGCTCACTTTCACTTGTCTGTCTCTCCAAAGGTGCATTTGCAGCTCAGGAACAAGACAAGGGCAAAGGGATGGAGCAGGGAGACAAGCAACTTAATTTCTATAAGATACAGATAACTCCCAAAGATTTGATGGATCTGTAAAAAAAAGTCTTCAGCTTTGGGAGCAGGACTTTATTTTTTCCCCTGTGGTTTTGGCTGCGAAGCAAAGTGGAGTTGGATATGGAAGTTGGCTTTTAGCATTGGTATGCTTTGTAACTCACTACCAGATGGCAGAAGCGGACTTTTTTTTTTCTTTTTTTCTCCTATAGTGGCAAAAGGTACTGGTTTAAGACTTCAGCAAAGGCCTTGGAGCTCCCTCCCTGCTTTGATTTCTGTCTCCCCCCCTCTGTTGTTCTCTCTATAATTATGTACAACCACATTCGTTTTTAGCTGCACTGCGCATTCCCTTTGCTTCCAGTTATGCATTTTGGTGGCATCTATGACAGCCCAAATACATAAAATTGATAAGATCTTTTTGCATTGGAAAGCCTGTATCTTCTAGTACACTGAATTTTTTTGTTACCATCATTCTCCATTAGCTTCTCTAGAAACTTTTAAATGGAGCTGGTCAAAGGGCCACAATTATACTGTGTAGTTCTGGATCTTCACTGGATTGGTTTGTAAATAGTTCTGATAGTCAACTGAACCTGGAAATGTATTTGCATGCAGCATGGTGTAAGAAATTACCAATGGACAATTGTAATTTGCTATCTGAAGAATCTATAGTTATTTCTGTTTCCTTGTCAGAAGAAGCTCTAAATGAAGCATAGATACACAGAGAGAGGATCAACCACCGGAACAGGCTGTTAGCAGACATGTATGTTTTCTCTCTCTTTGTGTTTTTGAACAGAGACTAAACTTCTTGATTCAAATAAACTATTACGCTTAAAACAAGGTAACAATGTGAATCCCAAAGATTCTATTATACAAGGCATAAGACTATACACATTAAGAATTATTTCTTGGTCTGAAAATCTTAAAAAAATATATACCTACTGTTTTCACTTAAACCAATTTATTTTCTTTGTATAATGAACTTTCTTTCAGTTTACAAAATGGATGTTCTTTGTAAATTCTTGAGCAGACAAATCATTAGACCTGATATTTTGACCTTAGCAGATATCCTCCTCTGCTAATTGTTTTTTCTTCAGACAGCAGAAACAGTTTTCCTGTTTGTTTCCATTAGGAACAGAAAACTTCAGATGCCTGTGAGTTAGTTATATAATCCCAGCTACTTTTCTAGCTTCTATCTATAGGAAAACAGAAAGAAAGTTTAAAAACATGGCTTATGACTTCAGCCTTGTAACAGGCAGGCCTGACACATGCAGGTGCCCATGTATACCTGTTTCTTAAATGGGATGACAAATAATTGGTTTAAACTAAAGGGCGGACTTTCAGATGACTAAGATTTAGAGAAATGACCCCAAAACTTGGGACCTACTAGGTCCAGTTCCAGGAGGGATATCAAAGTAGCTGCCTGCCAGCGTGATAGCTCCCACAGCCTGGATTGAACCAGAAAGTGAAGAGGTTACTATTCACACCTGCTTACACCTGAGGTGACAGACAAAATGACCAGAGCATTATTTACAGGTGAGGTATAGCCTTCAGGATGCTCCCAAACCAAGGCTCAGAGTCCTCATTAGGAATCCATGACAGGAGGCCATATACCCTACATTGCCTTCTGACTGAGGCCACAAGGTGGTTGGTTTTACAGATTCCTCCATGCCAGTCTATCAGGTTCTGAGGTATTCTAGCCTACAGTTATAAAGATTAGCTCAAGCCGTGATGGTCCCTATTACTAAACATGGAGGTGCTCTGTTGAACTGCAATTTTGTTAGCAAGCAAGTCATTTAGCACATACTAATGAAGTTGCAGCTGTTCCTGGTGTAGAACTAAACCTAGAATCTCAACAGAGCCCATCAGTGTATGTGAACACCGGAAAATAAGACAGGAAGAACAGGTAGAACTGTAGATTCTCAGGTCAAATGTGGATGACATTTGGCTTGAAAATTAGGTACTTAAATTTAGACTTCCAAATGTAGGAGTGTAAATATATTGCTGGTGTCTAACCTCCCACCACAGTCAATGAAGAGGCAGCAAATCTTGTCATCAGGACACTCAATTCAGCTGCCCACAGGTAAGCGCCTAAGGTTACATGAGACATCCTAGTGTATTTAACACATCCATCTGTGGGTAGCAGAGATGAAACAGGATTTATGTGAAACCTTTTGACTTTTGGAACAGCATCTGTAAGCTAGGTGAGACAACCATGACCATTGTTAATAGCATGAGGCTCCAAAGTCAGGGCAACTAAATTGTTTCCAGAGTCCGAAGGCCGATTCAGATCACCTAGAATTAAACACCTGAGAACTGGTACAGATTCCCGAGTACAGGATTCTAGGGCATTTGAGACATCCTAGTGCAGCGGAGGCATCTTTCTGGGCAGGCAGGTATGACCGCAGAACTTGTGGAAGATGCATTCCTCTCTGAAAAGATAAATAGAAATGAAATGAGATACTGTAAAGCTCATGGAAGGATGTATAGCACTGAAAATCTATATTGAAGCAAATGAATCACCTCCAAAAGACTGTTCACTGGATCTGCTTTGTTTTTAATGATCATTCAGGCATATAACTTCGTGACTGATGTTTTTGTCACTGATTTCAGATGTTAATCTTGGGAAATAAACTCTCATGGACTGAGAAAAAGGAAGAGAGCCAGTAGACCTAGGAGCACCTCTCCCACCTGGAACCATATTAGCTGGATCTCCAGTTGCCACCACATGATGTCACTCTCTGGATATGTCTCGGGCCAGATGACGTAGGAAACCCATCTGCAAAGTAGAAGTAGTAGGACACACGCATCAGTTAGTTGGCTGATGGCAGCTGGAGCTATACGGATGTACATTGGCTTCTTATTCCCAATAAGCACAGGTGTGCAGCTGACTTTGTAAGGCACAGGTGCTTGGCTTCGTAATCTAGGAGAAAGTGGAAGATTACGTCTTCCCCCTACGCCTTCCAGGGCTATTGAATATGCCATTTCAGAATTCCTTTGGCCTTTTATTGTCTTGATTTAAGGTATGAGACCTGTGAAAGAGGATTGTTCATGGTTGCACAGTGGAACAGAATCATTGTGCCTTGCCTAGAGTTATGCAGATAGAATGATAAGGCTTGGACCATGCAGAAGAACTTGAGTTTTCTGTTTTGTTTGTATTATTACAGTAGATTCCAATTAATAGGACCCCTAGTAAATGTCAGCCTCCCTCACCTGGCAAGATTTCCTGGGAACAGACTCACTATGAGTCATTTCATTGCCTTGAAACAATGAATAAACAGCACATCTAATCCACAGAAAGGGCATGTTAGAGGAGATGGCTTAACAGGCTAAGCAATAGATTTAAAGTGTGTAGACTTGCTGGAACCACAGCATTGAATTCAAGATTCAAGGAGTGTCATTAGTTCTGTTTTATTATTTTCTTTTTCCAGGTCCTTTCTTTCTTCCAAGGGTTAAACCAAAGGAGTATCAGCATACTATAGCACTCTGCAGTATTCTGGACTGCTTAACAATCCTAATTCCCAATTGCTCCGGATGGACCTTGAAAAACACCAGACATATTTTATATAAGTGGGAATTTACCCTATTGTCCTTGGACATATTTTTCCTCCTTCCTATTGTTATAGCCAGGACAGGCTGGATTTCAGTACCAGTTGATATGACCTTTGGGTATGTAATTTGCTGAGTGCTTTGGGATCACAGGGGATGAAGGGCTCCATTTAAATGCAAACTTTTTATTATTAGCTCCTGTGAATAGACTGCAGGCGACAGGTGTGAATTGGTGCTTGCTTAGCTAAGACTTCCTGCTGTGCTCGCCTTGGTCATCTCTGCCTGGCCTCCAAGCATTGTCACTGCTTCTAAAGCTCAGGCTTACCTCCACAAATATTTTCATCCTTCCTACAATGGCTATTTTTAAAGGCATTACTGAAATGGAATGATATCCTAAGGATTCCCCGTAGCCCCTATGTATGAGCAAATACAGAAAGGAAATCCTATTGTAGAGCTTCTAAAAGGGGGGTTTGCAATTTCCTCTTGATTCACTGACTACTTGGAAGGGGTCTATGCAATACAGATCAAGCCCATAGTCAATTAGCAAGCTTCTTCCCCTGTAGCAGAAAATCTGTAGAGATCCAAAATTAAAAAACCCCAAAACAAACCAAGAAAAACCAAAGATAAAACGAAAGCCAGCTGAAAAACCACTATGAGTCAGGGATAAAAAGAATAAAAAGAAATCCAAGGGGCCAGTCTCCCACTGTAAATTCAATACTCCATCTTTTTGCAAACGTCCTGTGTGTGCCCTTAAGCAACGTACTTCTTCTTTGCCAGTTAATAACATTTTTCCTGTTTTTTGTCCAAGGGGACGAGAGTCAAGCTTTTACTTTGTATGTGGTATAGTGCCATTATTAATTGATTCATTAATAGCAGGTAATAAGACCTACCTATTAGTAGGTCTGGGAAAGTTCTGGTTCTAGATCTGTTTTTGTTTTTTTTCTCTCTTTTAAGTAGTTGGAAACCTCTGTTGAAATTGCGTTGCTCCCTTCTGCCCTCAGCTGCTGGTAATTACAGTGTGATAGCATCAGTGTCAAATGACACAGAGAGGCAGTCACTGGGAAACAATTCCAGGAACAGCGACTGCAGAGAACTGACCTGTGAGTAGTGGCAACTTGTTCCCAGGGGTTGCCTCACGGGAGCCAAATCATGAGACAAAATGTAGAGTCTTGCAGGTTGAGCCAGTTAGGAGCTAAAACTGATGGAGGTTGGTATTTTCCTTGGGGCAACTCTGCTTATTGTAGAAGAATGGGCAAAAAGCTGTTTCTGTCTGCCTAAAGGCATCACTCAACGGGAGACCATGTCTTTGCTAGCTTTTCCACTTATCTCAAAATCCTCTGTTAGCTTTCCTGAGGGATATACTCTTATTCTTGCTTAAGCTCTCTCTTGCTTGCCCTTCCACCCACCTGGGTCTCTCTGGTATTTAGTCCTTGCTGTTTAATGAAGATATATGGATCTTCATTATATATATATATAGATATATAGCTCTTCATTATATAGATATGTATATAGATATATAGATCTTCATTATATATATTATATATATATAAAAAAGAATATCTCTGAGCAGAATTTAAGGTGACAGAAATATCTGTGGATAGGGCATGTATATTAGCGTTTGCTGAGGATTTACATACCCTCCAAAATGAATATGGCTCCACATAGTTAAGAAAAGACAGTTGTCAGGCAGCTGGTTCAGATGGCATCAGACAAGCATCAGCAGGCAAATCCTTTTTTATTTGGTGGCTCAAAACAAACAGGAACAACATGAAATTGGCCAAAACCACTGTCCTAATGTTGGCAAAACAAGGAAGGGATAATTCTTTTGATCAGATAATAATTCATTCTCCTCCCACCACCACTTTCAGAACAAAACCTGATTTTTTTTTTTTCTAAAAGTTTTGCTGTGACCACTTCACAATATTGCCAGCTTTGTCACAACACCACACTGGAGAAATGCATCTTGGTGATCCGATTCATACATGCAAAGGCACTCCTTCAGACCAGGCTAGCAGTGTAAAAAAGCCTAATTACGAATGTGTCTGGGTCTTCATCCCTAGTTATAGCCAGGTTGCAATAAAAATGATCACGTAATCAATGAGAGAGAAAGAATAATTAAGTACTTTAGATCAAGGGACTGTCAGAGGGAAAAATGGGGGGAGCAAAGAGCCAGAAAGCAAACAGAACAAAAGAAATTACAGAAAATCATCAGGTGATTGTTGAACAAGGCCTGTGCTTCTTTAAACAATGAACACAAAAGCAATTAGCCAGGGCCTTAACCTAGGTCCCACAGTACTGAGGTCCTGCTTTAAAGCTGACAAACAGCCTGCTTTTCAACGGTTTACTGAATTTCAGGTTAAGAGCTACTGGACATTTACCTCTTGATTTAGAATCCTAGAATCATAGAAGAGTTTGGGTTGAAAGGGACCTTTAGAGGTCATCTAGCCCAACCCCCGTGCAGTGGGCAGGGACGTCTTCAACTGGATCAGGTTGCTCAGAGCCCCGTCCAACCTGACCTTGAATGTGTCCAGGGATGAGGTTTCCACTACCTCTCTGGGCAACCTGTGCCAGGGTTTCACGACCCTCATCATAAAAAAATTCTTCCTTATATCCAGCCTAAATCTACCCTCTTTTAGTTTAAAAGCCTTACCCCTTGTCCTATCGCAGCAGGCCTTGCTAAGATAATTGTCCCCATCTTTCTTATGAGACACCTTAAAGTACTGAAAGGCTGCAATAAGGTCTCCCCAGAGCCCCCCTCTTCTTGGGGCTGAACAGCCCCAACTCCCTCAGCCTTTCCTCATAACAGAGGTGCTCCAGCCCTTGGATCATCTTTGTGGCACTCCTGTGGACCTGCTCCAATAGGCCCATGTCTTTCCTGTGCTGAAGGCTCCAGAGAGGGACGCAGGAGGAGGGGTCTCAAAAAAAGTATGAAAGATTAAATGCCATTACTACTAAACTCCCATTTTTTTCTGAGTAAGTTGTAAGAAAAGAGCATAGAAACTGAAATGAGATAGCTAGAGAAGTCAGACTTCAGGGGATGGCTCACAGATGTGACAGGAGAAGATCTTCTGCTGTCTGCAGCTTATCCAGACGTGACTTCCATCTCAAATAGAGCAAATGTGCTGACTGTGGTCATGCGAAGGAAAAATAAACTACTCTGTATGTCTCCATAAATATTAAAAAAAAAAAAAGGCAAGGATGCAACCAAATGTTCCAGCCTTCAAAGATGTGCACGATAGGCTGAAATTTATAGATGTGATTCTTTTCTTAAGATCAAGTTTTGTTCTGGATTCCTAGCTGGGGTTTGATGTTAAGATGTTTGTGTTTGCTTCTCTGAAATTACGAAAACACGATGAGTAATAGCAGAAGGTCAGCACAGGTTGCATTCTTCTGAGGCTCCAGTCTAAAAGCATGTTAACGAAAAGAAGAGTAGTAGCTGCACTTGATGTGGGAAGAGTTGTATGTGATTTCTGATGTGACTGTTTTTATATTCCTATAGAAGGCTTCAGAATTTGAACTTTGTTGATACTTCCAGATATGGTGGAGAAATGGATAAATACATCTCCCCTTTAAGGGATCATTCTCTTTTGCAGTGAAACAATTCTGAATTGATAAGGACATGTTGGGATAAATCAACAGTTCTGAAACTACTGGATGAGGTAACAAAGCAAAGATTAGATTTCACTGTTTTGTAGATATGGCTCTGTTTTACCCATATGGATCTTGGACTGCTTTTCTGATATAATCTGTGACTGAGAAAGAGACCCGATTATGAGTTCTAAAGGTTTCAACAAAATTAATTTGAGTTGGTGGGACTGTAGGCAAGGACCAAAACCAAGAATAGGTCACAGATACAAACTGAAATCTACGCTGAGAGTCCATGACTCATTTGGTACAACCATGCATGTTGTCTTCCAGATGTGTCGCATCATACGGACGGAGTTTTAGAAGTGCTGAAGACAAGCTTTCCTTGGAGACACAGATTTGTAATCCTCCATTGAAATGGCCAGGCATCTCAGACCCTGGCTTAGCAATTTATCTGCAGATGTCTCCTTGTTTCTTTGACTCCAAAGGGACTGAAACAAATATTTGCAGAATTTTCCTAGACCTAAGAATGTCCCAAATGATAAACAAAACTGTTCCAGTGGGAGAAGCAGTATTACCAGGAAACAGGTGGATCCATCCAGGTCTGTATTTCATTTTTTTAATGTTGAATATTGTCACCCAGGCAACAGGATTTTATACCTGTTTAATTACAATTTTCTCTACAGCACTGCTCAATGTAACGAAGCACACTGCTACAGGGACTACACAAGAGCATCATATCAGGGTAATTCAGAGAGAAGTAAATGTTTGTTGAGTCAAAGGCACCACATCCTCTTGAGAATTTAATTATAGACCTGCCCCCAAAACTGATTTTTTTGAGAACTTGGGAGCCACAGTGGCTAGAAAGAACATAAAGAAAACCACTGCTCATGTATTCAGAAAAGTCCTGAAGACTCAGTTATACTGCTGGGCTGGGAATGAGCCACAGTGAATCCCAAATGGGAAAAGAAGAGGTTGTTTTCAGTGTATTAACAATTGCATATCCTTGTAAAAAGTCCCTCTCCATCCTTCCTGTAGGCCCCCTTCAGGTATTGGCAGCTGCTCTAAGGTCACCCCAGAGCCTTCTCTTCTTGAGGCTGAACAGCCCCAACTCCCTCAGTCTGTCCTCGTAGGAGAGGTGTTCCAGCCCTCTGATCATCTTCATGGCCCTCCTCTGGACCCACTCCAACACATTCATGTCCTTCTTATGTTGGGGGCTCCCGAGCTGGACACAGTACTCCAAGTGGGGAATCACCTCCCTCTACCTGCTGGCCCCACTTCTCTTGATGCAGCCCAGGATAAGGTTTAATTAATTTATATTAATTGATGCACTGTAAAGTATCTTGGTTGGCCCCAGTATACCTCTTTAGAAAGTCATAGTGTCCTTTAGATCCCGTCTTCTATCTTCCAGCCCAACGCAGATGCTGTGGATATCTTAGGTCATCTCAGTTGGCAGTAGATGCCTCTGGTTAAATCAATGAATCACCTTTCTACATTTGGTCAGTTGAAGAGCTCTTAAGATTGTACTGGCTTTATTGACTGATCTCCACTGATTTATAACGAGAGCTTAGATACCTACTGACATGTAAATACCTCCATTTACATAGCTGTGAGCTGAGAGCTGAATCTTACGATGAATACATTTGAAAAAACCTTTCTGCTGCATGCTCACTAATCATCTACTTATGGTTTAGTCCTGACTATATTTCAAACTGAGCACACTGTGTAGGTGGACATGTGTTCCCAACTGCAGCTCAAAATATAAGTCATGACATCACACGTAGGAAACAGCTAACAGATGTCATAAATGTAACCAAACAATCTATGATACTAACATTAGACTTCCCAGAAAACTTTAAGAGTTCATATATTTTAGAAAAGGCTGGCCTTGGACTCTCTGGTCTGACCTTATGCATAACACAGGTTGGGGAAAAAAAATAAAATAATCTACTCCGCTCCAAATGAGTTAAATATGTTGTTTGCTTAAACAGTTTTTTCAGGAAGAGTTTACCATCTTGAGATGAAAGCTTCAGGAAAGTAATTCTTCAGCTCTTCTCTTGGAAGATTATTATTGTAGCTAATGACCCTAATGAAAACAAAGGGAAAAAAAATAAACAAGAAAACCTTGTAGAGCCACAGAATACAGAATAATTTAGGTTGGAAGTGACCTCTGGAAGTCATCTAGTACAACTGCCTGCTCATAGCAGGTCCAACTACACCAAGCTGAAGACGTTTGGTTTTGTTTTTTAATTTAAATTGCATGTCTGCAACATTGTTCTTCTCTTGGCAGGGAGAGGATCTTGGAAATAAAGAGGGGTTTACCACTCTCTATTTTCTTTCCATGAAAGCTGTTCTACGTTTTTATGAAGTTTGGAGGGCAGGAAAGTTATCCATGTAAGGCTGTTGAATAATTAGTAGAGCTACAAAGCCTGAAAATACAAGTGGAAATAATATATTTTGGCCAATGGGCTGAATTGTTATTTTAATTTGAAATATATATGATATTTCATCATGAATGCCTTAACAACGCATATAAGTCTTTAATCTTTGAGAACTGGAAAAAAGGAAAAATGTTATTTGAAATAGAGTCTAATGAAATATATTATTATTAATAGGAAATTTTATATGTATATACAATATTGTTGACATTTGATACTGCTAATATGAGGAAAATGTCAGCTGTATATGGTGGATTATGCATGTGTGTACCTCAGAGGCTTGGTCTCAAAATTAGGTCTATAGAAGAGACATTTACATATGTAACTTTTAAAGCATTCTTCTTTGGTCAAACTATTGGATTTCTGACACACATACAGCATATGGAGCCCCATAGGAGATCAATTTCCACCTGGTAAAACAGAAATTATGGTTTAAGACTACAGGTTTGAATAGAAGGCAACTCTGCAGATGCTGAACCAAGAAATGAAGATTTTGGAGGCTTGGATCTGTTTGCTAAGCATAGGTGCTTAATGATATTTCAGGCTTCCTAGGCTATTCAAGGCATACACGCAGGGTTGGAGACAATACACAGGATATGTAGGAGAGCCATGCTCTTCCGAGCAAGTGGAGACCAGCAGGGGCATCCTGTGACTTCTCAAATATAACAAGACACCTATGTTTAGGAAACCAAACTGAGTCCTTTGTGATTTGCTCATGGTGAGACCGGAAATTGTTGTCAAAATAAAGCTTGGACTTTGATTTCCTGAGCCTGCACCTGTTCATCCTAGCCATAAAACCATCCTTTTCTTTTAAAAAGCAAATAACTTTTGAAGGGTATGATTACAACAAGACAAAAAGAGAAAATATTAAGTACTTTACTTGAAAAATGAGAAGTAGAGAAGGTATAGAAATGGATTTGTCAGACTCGAAAATATATAGTCGGGGCAGTCTTTAAGGATCAGTATTTTAAAATGGAAGTAGGTCACCCTGATGCAGCTGATCAACTTTACTCATATTTCTGAAAATGCAGATAGAACTTCCTGCCCAGCCCATGACAAAAACTAGATGAAAGCCAGTTTCAGGCACAGGTTTCCTGTGAGGACAGTAGGAGTGTGCAGGGAAAAGACGAAGAACACACTGGTCTGGTCTTTCAACCACTCCTGGACACCCAGGCAGATATAAACGAACCAAGACTAGCTTTCTCCTGATTACAGCTGCGGCTTAGGCATATACAATGCATGTAGGTGTCCAGATGTAAATATTCAGAGGCATCTTCAATCTCAAGCTGATTTTTTTTGCTTGCAGTCAGATTTCCTTTCTCTTTATTGTTGTGTTCTACTTATACTGTCAAGTTTGTAATCCAGGGAAATTGGGGAAAAATAATTGATAACTGCTGCTTGCTTTAGATAATATCCTTTGTTCTTGCTCTATGTGTTGTACTCTTAACATGGAAATCCAGGGACAGAATCCTTTTGACTTCACAGGCCATAGGAGTTGAGATGTCTGGCTCCAATGCAATGAAGCTTGTAAACCCATCCAATTTTTTTTGTTTGTTTTAATTAAAAATGAGAGGGTGTCCGGAATTTTCATAGACACCAACTCATCCCCAGTATGTGAAACATACTTAGAATGAATGTTTATTTATTATACCTCTATTTCAATAAAATAGTTTCACACGTCTACTTTTTTTAGATACTCTAAAATAAGATGTGCGTATTCATAAATAGATAACAAACAGAATAAGACACAATAGTTGCAGCCATCTTCAACATCTTTTTTTTTTTCCCCCGCAAAAGAAAATGACGTGAGTCACAATTGCAAATTAACCTTCAGCTGCGATATGAGCATCAGGAAGACGATTGTACATTAGAGAGTTTTTATATGAGAGAAGCAACAAACCTCACAAAAATACCTTAGTGAAACGCATATGAAATAGGGATTATTTCGTGGTTCTGTAATGTAGAGGTTCATACTTGGTGGTCGAAATCATGCCCAACAGTGATAGAATCTCTTCATTTTGTTGTTGTTGTTGTTGTTGTTGAAAATTACTCCACGATTTCACTCCTTTAGCGTTAAGACTTGGTTTTTGGTAAAAGCCATATTCAAAGAGTTTAGACCATTTTTTAGTCTCTTTGGAAAAAGTTTGATTATTATTGTAATACTTCATTTTCCATTGATTGAAATCTAGAGTTTTGAATTGAAATCAATTATCAAAATAGATTATCAAAATTAGAGATAATTATTGTCAAAATGGAAACAGATTTTATCCAGATTGTTGAAAAAAGAAGTGTTTGATCTACTTAAGCAACTTTTCTCCCTACATTTTTGTTTTTGAAAAATGTTAATATTCTGGATTTTTTAGCTCAATAAAGGACAGAAAAAGACGTCCCAAATTTGTAGACTTTGAAGAGGTCATTAAAGAATTTCCACTCAAACCTAATTACTCTGCTTAAGCTGTGAAAACTAAAGAAGGTCTGAGTCTGAGAAAATAGCTTCTTTATAGAAAATTTCTGCTTCTATACATCTCTCATTAATTATTTAAAGTTTTTAAGTATTTTGGATAATTTTCATCCATGTTGATTAGAACATGGATTTCATTACCAAAGACCCACTGCTGCTAATAAACATGATCAGTTTCTGATGATGAGGAAACAGGTATTACTCCTGGCTTAAACTCTGCATTTCGGTGTACAAAAAAAGCAAGTTGCTAGCACAGCTGATGGATGGTAAGTCCTTAAACTGTGACACCCCATCCCCCCACACCTAAGAAAGTGGCAGCACTAGGCTTTAGTGGTAATGCTGCATCTGAGATCCACAAAGTGGCCTTTTAAAGAGTGGATGAAGCGATGGTCACTGGGGAGGGAGAATGAAGGGTTTCACTTCAGTATTAAATGGATGATCTTCTCTACTGGAAGACAAGGCTGTGGGCTGCACAGAGAGATGAGCTTACAGGTTGTGGATTTTGATCAGGCTCTGGATTTTGACATATTGGAGTTACACAACAGGCTTTAAATAACAATAACGTGGGAGCTGGATCCCAGCTCTTGTTGCTTCAGTAGGAGGAGGAACACAGTAGTTACAGCTATAGAGTTTTGCCATTTTCTTTTTTCTTGAGGTGGAGGGCAGAGATAGGTAGTTTACCAAAGGTAATTTAGCTCAGGCAATCCTGGCTTTAGATGAAAGGCAGTTTATACTTACAGACATGAGACAGACTGTGCCATTTACCTTTGGGGTTAGAAACCTGTCTCTTGCCTGTTTTATTTATCAGTGTCGGTGTATCTTTGATTCTGAGCTTCATGTGGGCTAGGGGCAGGCTGAGCAGGGGGAAGCTTGTATCTAAGAGGACTCAGAGCTGGTTGCACCTTGTGATAGGGTCATAGCTATGCCATTTTCCCATACAAGATATGGGGTGTTAGCACAATCCATAGAGGTTTGTTCTTTTTCACCTTTGTAGGTTTTTCATTTCTGCTGAGCTTCTGGGATAACCATTTGAAATGCTTGAAACCTACTCAGCAGCAGCTGTAAATGTTTTCCAAGTAAATTCAGGTCCAATCTCCCTATTGATTCCAGTCTCTCACAGCTGGAGTGCTTTATTTTTCCTTTATCCCTAGTGGATAAGAAAATTAGATGCTTTCTGTTTCCTTCTTTCTCTATGAACTTCCCTCCTCAAGCTAGATTATCCCTGAGTGAGAGAGGAGGAGGACAGAAGGTACCACTCCATGAGGAGATGTTGTAATTCCTAAACATCTTCCTGCAATTCAGTTCCCTCCTTGCTTCCTCTTATTTGGAGGAGTATGGGGATTCCTCAGTAATTTGACACTTGCCTATGCTAGCAGTAGTTCTTGACACCCCACATACTAGTTTTTCTGCACTGACTAGTGAACTGCTGGGTAACGCCAAGGCTACAGGCTGTCTGTGTTGTGTACACAGCATGGAAATAAGAGGTATTTCTGCTGGCAGAAAAATTATATTTCAGGAAGCAAGGACAAGATAACAGGGAAAAAAAATGGGTATTTTTCAGCATCATTGATCTCTGAGTTGTGAAGGGTCCCTTTATCTTGAGTAGGACTGTTCACTTCATGAGCTTCTGCTTTCTCTGCTTTCCCCCACCGAGACATACTTTCCAAGTCAAAGTCTGGCTTGGTTATATTATCTGAAATGCGTACGTGGTGGATTATTTTTTCCTTCCTTTGTTAGGATAGTAACCTGCCTGGGCACATAGAAGTTTTAAATTGGTATCTAGATTCAGTGGAAGTGGATATGGCAGAATTTCCTGAAGGACAGATCTCAAACCTGGCTCATGAGCAACAGCCAAGGAACTGTTCATCAGCAGAACAAAGTCAAGTTATAATATATATAAATATAAATTTTATTTCCACAAGAACTTTAGAATATTAATAACCTTGCGATGTTTCAGAAAAATGGGATGACAGAGCAGTAGAGCACACTAATCACTCCCCAATGAACGTAATTTGAAATCCTGTATTCTATCCCAGTCCCACAAACCTTTGCAGATACCTTTCTCTTGGAAATCTGCTACATCTGCTTTGTCTCTGGGCTGACCCTCTCAGAAATTAATTGACAGAACTAGACTGGAAATAGGCATAAATTGGTATGGTATTTTCGTCTCATAGGACCTGCAAAGGTTAGTGTTGCCTGAGGATCCGGTTCAAAACAACCATTTAACTTCCTGTCTTTTAAACTGGAATCATCAAGTGTGAAAATGTATCAGAAAGTCACACACCTCAGAACTGCATTTGGCTTAGTCTGAAGTACTTATTGTGAGTTACGAGTTGGTTTGCTCCCTCCATTCCCATGTTTGCAGAAGAAACTCAATACCGATCATGGCAAGACATTTTGGGCTTGTTGTGTTTTTCCATGTCAAAACCCCTGCAGCCAAGCAAATGTAACAATAATAACATTGTCACACATCATGAATTCACATTTCACAAACCAGTAGGTGAGGACTAAGTACTGCGGTGTCGACGCACAGGAGAGGAGATATAGGCTGTAGTTCAAGGTCCTTTCAAGACATTGTCTTTTCTCAGCAGGCGCTGAAATTTTTTGTACTGTTTAACAGAATTTATGTCATTTTCTGGCAGGACAACACTGTTAAAAAAATCCCAAACCAAAAAAACAACCACAAAATAAAGCAAGAAACCAAAAAAACCTCACTACTCAAAAATGGGCAAAATGTTTGTTTTGCCTCTATTGACCATTCTGTGTAAACTTAATAAATCAAGTGATTAAATCATTCTTAAAATACGTCCCTGAAATAGATTTGCATGAACATATTGAAAGCCAGCGACCATGTTAATCATAGTAATCTATAACACTTCATGCCTGTTTAGCGTGAAGATGCCAAAATGCTTTCTGAGCATTAATTAATTGAGTTTCATGTTACACTGTGTGAGCGTGGGGATTATCCTTGCTGTCTAGCTGGAGGGAGATGGCCGAATGATTTGCTCAAGCCAACCTCACCCAGCAGTCAATGCCAAGACAGGGAGTGGAAATAAGCCAAGTACAGGAATCCAGAGGCCTTTTTCTGAAGGCAAGAAGGTTCTTGGATATTTGTCAGTGTGTTAGCCCAGTTTCTAATGTCACCTGCGTCAGGAATAGTTCCTTTGACACCAGAGTAGTTGCTGCATGGTGATATACCTTTATGTAGGATCCAGATATACTTCTACAGCAATACTTTGAAGGCAGCTGCATCATAATCAACAACCAAGGAAATAAGACCTGTTGGCAAGGGAAAAACTAGAACATGTAACTCAAGTAATGGCAGTGCAAGCTGCCCCACACTAACCACCTATCTATATTTCTCGAGCTTGCTTTCCAGAAACATGATAAAAGGTACCTCCTGTATATTCAGTAATTAAGATCTCTGTTAGGAAGTCACCATGCAGAGGAATGGTGCTTGCAGATAGTTCTGGTTTTGCAGAGATTTTACAGAAAACTTCAGTTTGTACCTGAGAGGTGGCAATGATATCCATATATATAAAATAAAAGGTCTCCAAAGAATTAATTAATATTAAAGAAGAGTTTTATGTATGGTTAGGGGAGCATGTGTTTGTTAAGGGGATATATGTCTTTTTTCCACTGATCTTTTTTTTCTGTGTGCCCTTTTCCAATCAGAGATGCTGTGTTTTGGTGTAGTATCCGTGCACAGTTGCCTGAGATGGTGGTGGACTGAGCTAAGCATGTACTTTCTACCCCAACCCTCTCTAAAAATGATGCATATCCCTGTCACCTCCTAGACCCATACCCAGACATGATAGCACCCATCCTTCTTGATCTTTTTTCTGAAACAATCACACTTGTCATCTTTTCCTTCCATCTGACCTCATTACTTACCATGTCATTATTTGCTTATCCCACACACATACCTTTTGACAGTGGGAGGACAGATGTCTTTTTTTTTTCTTGCTTTTTCTTCACCAAGGCTGGCTCCAGGAACATGTCTGCTAATAGCTGGAATCTTCTTTGCTCCTCTCTTTCTGGACTTCTAACCCTGGCCATGATGCCAGACAGCAAAAGTTTCTGTGGGCAACTTGTGTAACTCTGTACACGTGCAATCTGTTTTTCAAGAAGTCCCTTCTCCAGCTGCCAGCACTGAGTCATTGGCACTGAGCAATCACGCCGCCATGCCAGAAAGAAATAGTCAGTCCATGGAGAGGGAGAAACTTTTAGTTCAGTGAACCCAGTGACTGACTCTGGGAAAACCGTCAGGGGAGCAAAATGTAGCAGGAGGCCCCACCAATATTCACAGACAGCTTGAACATTACCAGCCAGAAAGGTTTACTTGGTTCGATATGATTCCAAGCCTAGTTACCATGCAAGAGTTCATAGCCTACTTATGAGTCTGACTGTCTTTGGACAGCAAATCTTTCCTCACCTTTCCCAAGTTCCTTGTCATACAGATTTATCTGATTATTGGATTAAAAAAATCACTTCCATCTGTTTGTTGTCAGCAACTAGTCCTCCAAATAGTTATTAACACATCTCTCTAGGAAGAGAAAAACAACATTTTCAGTCCACACACAAAAAGAATTCCCGTCACCTCTTTTTTGTATTTTCTGAACCGTTCCCTTAAATACATTTACCCTATAATTCTGCAGACCCGAGTCTGTTCATTTCATTAGTATGGCTGTGGCACAAAAGAAAAATAAAGCAGTCGTGGATGATCCCTGATGCTTCATTGTGTTCTGTCTATTTAGGGTGCAATTGTCAGAAACAGATAGTGCTACCTTCTCCCTTCACAGTCCTGCTGCCTCCTTTATTTAGAACTGAGATCGTTGCATGGACAGTGAGTCATAGCAGGGAACTAATCCAAGTGAAAGCTAACTCTGTCAAGAAAGAAAAAGGTAATTTTCAGCTAGATGGGTGCCCTGCTTCCTCACAGCACATTTACACAAGATGTAAGGTTTGCAGCAGGTGCTGCTGGAATGAGCACACAGGATCTTGGAAGGAGTGGTGGGATGAAGTTATTTCAAAGTAGGTTGGGTTTAATTTGATGTAAAGAACTCAAAATGCTAAAGGCCAGGCAGTTAGTGATACTCTGCTAACTCCTGTGTCTCGTCTACACTCAGGTCTGTACCTCACGCATACAATAGCCCTTCCTACTCCTTAGTACTGCATGCCACATGCAGTCATCAGATTTCAGATTCCTTTTCCTAGAACCTTTTCCGTGTGGTGGGTTGGCCTTGGCTGGAAACCAGGTGCCCACACATCCTGCTCTATCACTCCTCTTCCTCAACTGGACACTGGAGAGAAAATATAACGGAAACCTCGTGAATCAAGATAAGGACAGGGAAAGAGCATTCACCAATTACTATCACAGGCAAAACAGATTTGACTTGGGGACATTAGCTCAATTTCTTTTTAATTAAATCAGAGTAGGGTAATGAGAAATACAAACTAAATCTTAAAACATCTTCTCCCATCCCTCCCTTTGTCCTGGCCTCAACTTCACTCTTGATTTTCTCTACCTCCTCCCCTTCAGCAGTGCAGGGGACGGGGAAAGGGGTTGAGGTAACTCATCACACTTTGTCTCTGCCACTCCTGCTTCCTCAGGGGAAGGACTCCTCACTCTCTTACCCTGCTCTGTCATAGGGTCCCTCCCACGGGAGACAGTTCTCCATGAACTTTTCCAGTGTGAGTCCTTCCTACAGAATGCAGTTCTCCATGAACTTCTCAAGAGTTGGTCTGTTCATTGGGGTACAGTCCTTCAGGAACAGACACGCCACAGGGTCACAAGACCATTCAGTTAAACTGCTCCAGCATGGGCTTCTCTGTCCATGGGTCCACAGGTCCTGCCAGAAGCCTGTTCCAGCATGGGGTCCCCATGACGTTACAGCCTCCTTCAGGCACATCCATTTCTTTAGCAGCTGGACATGGACAGCAGGAGTGTTTAAAAGATACCCTAGAAGCAACTCAAAAGGTGCCATGCCAAATATAAAACAGCTGGTAGAAAAAAGAGTTCAAGTCCCATGCAAAAGCTGGAGTTATTCAGTGGCAAAGATTTGGCATAAAGTGGGGCATAATCAAGCCAAGAGACATAAACAGCTTTGAATCATGCCCGGTATATGCAGTATATACCCCTTTGAGATTATTACTTACTGCTGAATTGCCAGTGCTTACTCCAAAGGAGTGTGAAATCCTTCTGAGTGCAAGACTTCAACTTCTCTCCTCGGAAGAAAATGTGAGAAGAAGGTAAACCTAAAAGAGAATAGATTTCCCCTTTCTATTACTTGCTTCCTATATTCTACCCATGGCACCTCTCTGGCCACATTCACTCTGCCACCAGGGTACCTCAATTTGTCCTTAAAGCACTCCTCTGGACGATACTCCAGTATCGTATCCAGTAAGCATCTGGATTGTTCGGAATGGAGAAGGCTGTGGGGAGACCTTATTGCAGCCTTTCAATATATCAAAGGGGCTTATAAGAAAGACTGAGAAAGACTTTTTACTAAGACCTGTAGTCACAGGACAAGGGGAAACAGTTTTAAACTGAGTGAGGTTAGGTTTAGACTGGACATACGGAAGAATTTTTTACAGTGAGGATGGTGAAACACTGGAGCAGGCTGACAAAGTTGTGGATGCCCCATCACTGGAAGTGTTCAGGGTCAAGTGTCAGCCCAGTGGACAGGGCTTTGAGCAACCTGACCTAGTGAAAGATGTACCTGCCCATGGCAAGGGGGTTGGACTAGATGATCTTTAAAGGTCCCTTCCAACGAAACCATTCTGTGATTCTATGAAATATGTCTCCATATAAAGTCAGCCAGTGACACAGGAGTTTCCCGCTTAGCAGGAGAAAAAGAGAGAGTGAGAAGGCCTTTTTTTGAGGAGGGTGGAAGAGATTAGCTGCATTTTGGTGTATAGACAATAGAATCACAGAATGACAGAATCACAGAATCACAGAATGTTAGGGGTTGGAAGGGACCTCTGTGGATCATCTAGTCCAACCCTCCTGCCGAAGCAGAGTCACCTACAGCAGGCTGCACAGGACCTTGTCCAGGTGGGTCTTGAATATCTGCAGAGAAGGAGACTCCACAACCTCCCTGGGCAGCCTGTTCCAGTGCTCCGTCACCCTCAGAGGGAAGAAATTCTTCCTCACTTTCAGACGGAGCATAGTTTGATACCTGGTTTAACGAACCACAAAGGCTGTGGATGGTCAGAAAGGAGAAATCTGTCTTTTCCTGGTAGCTCTCTGTGTCAGGCAGAGTCTTATGGGATGAGGAAAATATTTCTTTCCTGAAAATACCTGAGCTGGCTCAGTTGGGAAAAGCTGCTGGAGAACGGGGAGTAAACAGAAAGGGAGAGAGGCATCTGGCCAAGAGCCTAGGACATGAGGATTGGCTGGGACATTTCCTGAGGGGAACTGGAGGTTTGCCTCTGGCAAGGACGGGAGCCACAATGAAGCCTCAGAAGTGACGGGGAAAAAAGGGTCTTACTTTGTGATTCAGAGGGAATGGAGTTCATGCAGAAAGTGACAGGAGGTGATGGGAAAGCAAGAGAGAGGCAAAAGGACCTCCCACAAAACTCTGAAAGGCACAGTGGGGAGAAATCATTTGCAAATCTTTTCATTTAATGTCTCACGCCGATCTGAATTTCACTGTTTGATGAGTTACATCTATGACATGTATTAGAAACTTAACAGTTGAGATTGGATCTCTTGTCTTTTGATGTGGTCTATTCAAAAAAGGCACGGTCTGATCTGTCTTCAGGCTCTGACTAAGCTGGAGGTCCGCCACAGCACTCTTAACCGAAGGCACAAGGCCCTTGCCAGGAAAGGAGAAATCTGCCCTCTGCCTCCCTCCATCTCCCCTTCTCTTGGTTTTGCAAAATGACTTGAAGGCAATTTTTGTACCATCTGTGGAAAGTGGAAGATATGAAACCTTCCAGGGCATCATGCTAAAACTGTACTATTGGAGAAAATCAGGGAGCAAAGAAGGAACTGGACAAGGTCTAACAGCCATGCTCACTGTTGTTACTTTCTAATTTTTTTTTTTTTTTTTTTGAGAA
>Ga0065711_1007115_pt1 | contig 26026 bp, 17 predicted proteins | sample Hoacrofraction12_FD_59098 | JGI IMG/M metagenome (GOLD analysis project Ga0065711, IMG submission 59098) | Hoatzin crop microbial communities from Cojedes, Venezuela - Epithelial fraction 12 v2 (version 2) | ecosystem: Host-associated > Birds > Digestive system > Esophagus > Crop | place... | reverse complement strand
GAAGGAAGGTTGCTAAAGCTGCTGTAACCTGTGGGGGGGGGGGGAAAGGTGATGGTTTGATGGGACTAGAAAGGTATGCAGTTAAGAGGAGAATTTACCTACAAGTAGCAGGGGGAGATACCCCTGGAGTACACAGAGTGGGGGAAAATAATTTCATGGTAGCAATAAGCAAGGAGATCTAAATAGAACATCTGTTTGTGTCAAAACACAGGAATACATGTAGCTCTATCAAGTCAGTTTTCCGCAGGTGTTTTGGCTTTGCAGTGGCTTGTTCAATCTCGGTAGTCAAATTTTAATTTCTCTTAAATTTTTGAAAGCTGATTTTAAGCAGTTAGCTAATGCTTTCTTGTTATCTTTTGATAGGGGTTTGTTTGCTTTCTGCTTCTTGAATTAACATCTAAGATCTGAATTGTATTTTTTTTTTTTCTCTCTGCAGTCATGGTTTAGAAATTAAGAGAAACAGCAGCTCGTGAAAAATGACGAATGTCGAATTCCAGGACCTGGAGCTCTGTGAGCAATGTGGTACATAAATGCACAGAAGCTGATTTTATTATGTGGTTGTTCACCTCCCCTTCTTTCTCTTTGGAACCCTTTCTTTCTATTCTGGCCTCTTAGTTGTATTGCTCCCTGGTCAGTCTGGTGCCTGCATGGTAGTGACAGTGGCTGCAGCAATGATTGATGTGGAGACTAAATTGCTAGACACAGTGAGTTATTCACGGGGCAGTTAGTCCGCAAACCTGAAGATAGAGAAGCAGTTTTTTATGTGGTTCTGACCATTGTGTGCAGGATCTGGTTCAAAGTGTTACTGTCAAACAGTTGTTCTGTAAAATGTATTTAAATCTTTGACAGGATCAAACACTTCTACCTCTGAAAATCCCCTGCTTTGGGGCTTTTGTTTTTTTAGAGATAACTGCTTAAAATGAAAAAGCATATTGAAGATAGTTTATAAAAGTAAATTTCTTGCAAGCAGCATAGGAACTACTTGAAGATGCCAGGTAGGAGCCTTGGCCATCGAAGCATCTACTGAAGATAATAAGTCCAAAAAGAAACTGGCATGGTGTAGCTAAACAGAAGGGTAAGAGAGGTAGTCACACAAAGCAGTTTTCACCATTTTTTAGGAGATAGTTTTGTCTGCAAGAGCAAGGTACAAAAGTTCATAACTTCTGGCAGGAGAAGGTAAAAATGCAGTACAGCTAAGAAAGATGTCTGAGGAACAATTTGCAGAAAGTATGAAATTAATCTTTTTGAAACACGCTGAGAACGAGAAGCCTGTTGGAGAATATATAGGGCTTCTATATATGATCTCTCCTTCCATCCTCTGACTGGAAAGAAAGCTCTATCAAAAAGAGGCTATTGTTTTACCACTTGCATCTGTGTTCATCTTTGAGCTTTGAAGTTCTGATCTGGAACCTTTCATTACGGAGGATGTATCAAAGGATCTATCTTCAAATTGAAGTGTTGGTAGAAGCAATTATGGAACAAATTTAAAAAAAAAACAACAAACAAACGGCATAAACCAGATGGTATTTAAAGGTGCTGGTTGCCAGAACCAGATGGTATTTAAAGAAGCCCAGGAATTAAACAAACTATTAGATGTGGATGTGACCTCTTGCTTAAAACTTGGTATTTGGAAAATTTGAAAGTAATTTTTAGAGAGACTTCTATTACTTAAAATGGGAAAACTGGGAGAAACTATTGCAGGGAATAAATTAGTGGATAGTTACCTAGTACAACACAGTGGGAAGTCCATGTGGCTTTTGCAACAGGAAATCATGCCTGAATAATCTCGTAGGATTCTGGAAAGGAGTTAAAAACCATGTTCACAAGGGAAATCTGGTGATTGTAGTCTGCTTGGCTTGCCAAGGTCATGCAACAATGCTTTCCATCAAAGCTCTGCTATCAAATAAGAAGAAAGACCATGTCATGGGTGGAGAAATATTCTTCCTCTGTTTTATTTTTAATATGTTCATTTATTTATTTTCAAAAATTCTGACAAATAAAGGTGAAGGGATATTGACTGGAAAGAAGATAGAGATAATGATACTGTGAATTGTGATGAAAAAGCTGACTGTGAGGACTTGCAGGAAGACTTTTCTAGGTAAGTAAGTGCTAGAGTCACAGTTGGCTTTCTTTGTTGATAAAAGTGTAGTGATGCATACAAACCATCCTAGTTTTACTTATGCAGTATGGGCTCTGAGATGAAGCTCTTCGCAAAGTGCAGCAAGGAGGATTCAAGATACAGGCTGTTTAGTTTCACCTTCATCCCTGGGAAGGTGATGGAGCAAATTTCTCTGGAACCCATTTCCAGCCGCATGAAGACCCAGAAGGGGACAAGGAACAGCCAGCACAAAGCTATGAGAGGCTAACCATGCCTGACTAACACAGTTGCCCTCTATGATGAGAGGACTGGCTGTGCAGCTAGTGAGCAGTGGATGTTCCTTCAGGAAGGATGCTGCCATGCACTCCCACAGTGTTGTTTGAGGCACACTGGTGAGACATGAGCTAGATGACAGGGCGATATAGTGAGCTGCCTATTGGGCTGCAAGTGGGGGTGAGTGGCTGTACAAAATCCAGCCAGTGGCTGGTTACTTGCAGTGTCATTCAAGAACTAACGGTGGGGCCAACGCCGTTTAAAGGTCAGTATTAATGACCTGGATGATGGGACAGAGTCTGGTCTCAGCAGCTTCATGGGTGACCCCAAACTGGAGACAAGAGTCGATTTCCAGGTGGGAGGGTATAGTCAATCAGAACCGGACTCTTTTTGATGCATGCTGTGATAGGACAGGAGGAAATGAACGCTAGTTGTAAAATGGGAGATTTCAGCTAGGGGAGAAGAAAAGCTCTTTTCCCGTGAAAGTGGTCAAACACTGGAAGAGGTTGCTCAGAGACACTGTGGCATCTCCATCCTTGGAGTTACCTAAAACTTCTGAGCAAAGCCCAGAGCAACCTGCTCTAGTTAGATTGAATTTTGAGCAGGGATTTGGGCTGAATGACTGCCAGAGATCTCTCCTAACCTTAACTTCATTAATCCAGTACTTAGGCTTCAGGGATAGGCAGGAATGGCTTCTGTGCCAACTTTTTTTCAAGGGCCAGGTTTGGCTGGCTGGGATAAACACTGTGGGGTGCTGGGGGAGTTAGCGTTGTTTTATGTAAACTGTAGGTCACACAGAGCAGATAACCAAGGAGTGTCAGGTAAATGGGGAAGTATCAGGTGTGAAATAAGAGGAGGTGAGCCTTCCCACTGTGGATGCTAAAAGTTAATCTGGGTTCAAATAGCAGTAGTACATCTATAAAGAAGTCTGTCAACAGCCTTTAAATACACCACTTTGAGAAGTCCCCAAGCTACAGATTTTTTTTTGAAAGGTGGATGCGTAGTTAGGGTAAACTAGATGTTGTCTTTGTTGGTTAATTTTTGTGTTAATCAGCACTTGCTTGTCAGAAGGAAGGATACTGGACCTTTGGTCTGGCCCAGTATGCTGTTTGAGGTTTGCCAACTGCAGTTGCTCAGTGGAGGCAAGGCTGCTGCAGCGCCATGTCCCCACGTCCAGCCAGTAGCGAAGCCGAGTGTGTATTCCCAGTTGACACCTGCATAAACACATGTATTTGATATATGCATATGCATGGTCAGTCATAGAGAGCAGTGCAGACAGATATCACAGCACTCATGCAGACATAAACAGTACCAGTGGCCTTATCCTGTTCACCTCTCTGGTTGATCACGATAGAAGTCCCTTAGTGGGAAATGTATATACACAGCACGGATCCCTCCAGTAGCTGGCCTTGGACACTGTCCAGGAGCTGGCCAGTGGATCCCCAGCTGCTGGTACCTGGATTTGTGAGCCCCTGAGGCCTGCGGCCATGTGCCAGTTGTTGGTACAGACCCCCTTGCATACACCAACACGGACACAAACCTCTCAGTTTACCTCCAGACCTTATGGTCTCTCCAGTAGTTGGACTGGACCTCCTGGCTCCTCTGGTAGACAACTCCTCCAGTTGTGTCAGATGCACACATACATACAGATGTCTCTTGGTTGACCACCAGACCTTACGGTCTCAGCAGTTGGTCTAGCTGGACCTCCTGGTCCATTCAGCGGCCAGGTCCTTCAGTTGCCTTGCTCACAGAGAAACACACTAGACTTAGGGCTACTTTGATACCTGGCTTCCCAGTCACTTAACCTATTCATTGGCTAGTTTGTCTTGATACTCGATAGCGATCACACCCAGATGTATATATTGTTGCTCACTCCAGTTGCTGGCACCACAGACACGTGGGCCCTGTGACCTGTGGTATTGCTCCAGTTTCTGAATGAAGATTGGTTCTTCCCTTGTCCGAGATAAAAGCTTTTTCATATGCACTACTAACCAGCTTGTAAGTACAGTGTTGATTTTCGGTGGGCTGTCTCTTCAAATTCAAAGGCTGCAGATAATAAAACCGGTAACCATATCTATCTTTGCATAATTTCTGATCTCATATGTTTTTCTGGTCACAATCTTGGGAAAGGATTCCAGATGAAGAACTACAAATTTATTCTTATGTCTTTATATATACTTTTTTTTGCATAAGTAGCTCACTTAACTGAAGTCTTCTAGAGCTGAAATGCTGCTCTGAGAAGAATATCTTCAGTGCAAAGTTCAGCAGCAGTGTCTTTTTATTGAAAAACTATTAGAGTAGGTTTAGCCTTTTTCTTCGGTTTGATTCGGAACAGATTAATGGCCTATGCAATTTTCCAACATTGTAATGCTCTCAATTGCTGTTGATGCTTATGTGACTGCATTGCAAAGATGTAACTGCAAGTTGTGTAGAAGTTCATGCTGTAAACTAACTAGCTTTATCTACTGCTTGTGTAGCAATGGTGGCAAGCCAAGGGTCTCAGTGGGGCTTTGCAGTGTGGTGCTTATGCTGACCGTAAATGAAAGTTTCTTCTTCGAGCTGAGTGTTTGTTCTGTTGCTGTACCTTTAACTCTTTTTTCTTATTTTGAGGGGGTGTTTTTTTGTTTTGCTGGTGATGTGGCTGTGGTTTAATTAAGTGTCTGTATTGTACACTGAAACCAACATAGTCTAAAACTTGAGTGAAATTTAGTCTTACAAAATTGAAACCTAGGATGAAAATTTAGCACTTCACACAGTGGTTCCTTTCCAAAAAACCCGCCACTCATTCATATAAAGGAGATGACTTTGACTACTGGTTGATTTGTTTATTTATTTATTCCTTGTGATTTGGAAGAGTGGGTGAGGTGTGGAAAAAGAGGACATTTTCAGTTGTGAGAAGATGATAATCAGAAATACTTGAGTTAGAAGAAGTTGGGAAAAATCGATTAAGGATAATGGCATGGGTAGAATTACGGAGAACTTATCAAGACAAGAATTCTGCATTTGATACAGGAGTTAAAGGACTTCGAAGGCATAGAGATAGTAGAGTGTGCTCAGTATATCTGAAGTTCGTTTTATAAACACACTTGAGCTGAAGTTTAGGGAATGGCTGAGAAATGTGTGACTAGTTAAATGAGTTAATGAATAATAGATTTTTAATATATACTGGGTTTTTTCTTTTTTTTTTACTTGGGGTGAAAGTAAACAGAGGTTTTCTAGGCACCACAAATGAGGAAGCTTTCTTCTTGGCTGCAGCAATTCTGCTGTGTCAATAGCAAGTTCCCTACCCTGCGCAATTTGTGGTTGATGTGTAGGAAGGGATACAGATGTAGCATTTAATTGGTATAATGTAATTTCATTTTCTCATAGGGACTGGATCCAACATTGATGGTCTACACTGATTGTGTGCTCCTTCCTTGCAAGATCTTTCAAATGCCTGTAAAACGTAGGATGACATGATACCGCTAGCCATGTGATACGGTGATTTGTTACTCACTAGCTCTTTCCAAGTATGCTCTAGGTGTTTTGTGTGGCCAGAGCAAGAAGCAGACGGGCAGAGGAAGTTGTTAAAAGTTGACAAACTCCTGGCTTTGCTTAAATGCGGAATGTCTAGAGGGCCCTTGTTTTAGGAGTGCGTGAGGAAGGACTGGTAGAGAAAGAAAAAGAACATGGGATGTGTTGCATTTTAAACAGAAGTGGATTGCAGGGGTGTGATCAGAGCAGATGGGGTGAGGCTGTGGGTGTCACTGAGAGACTGGGGCCTTTCAGAACTGAAACTGAGTGGGGAGGAGGAGTGGAAGTGAAGCTGAACGGAGGCTGCTGTAGGTTTTAGGAGGAGTTTTGAAAAGTGGCTGCAGTTTTGTATGTTTATTTTAACAGGCAATTCAATCCAAATTGAACTGCCATCCATAGAACACAGAGCCAGGGTAGAAGCGTATTGCTCTTTCTAGCTTTTAAAACTCACAATAGGTGAGCCTGATGTGTTTTTCTGATGTTTAAAAATAACTCACATCCTTGAAGTCTTAGCTGTTGCCTATCCAAAGCTTGTACATAGAGAGAGCCCCTTTAGAACAGTGCTCATTATGAGAATCATTGATAGAGAAACAGTTTATAAATGACAGCAGTGAAATCCCAGTAACTTTTCAGAAGAAATGCAAACTCTTGAGGGAGGGAGACAAGAAGTTTCTGCATGTCCTAACTCTTTCATGCCTTACAGGTACTTGGTTTGTCGCATCAGTTTCAAGTTTCTTGGGCATGGTTGCCCATATAGCACTCACTCAGACTTACACAGACACTTGCATTGCAATAGGTGGATTATAAATCTATTGAATCAAAGTAATCATCATGGAATACAGTAAACTTTGTGTGAAATCTTTGAGCTGCATGTATATGCACCTTTTAATCCTTTCCATAATGAAAAGGCATTTTTGACTTGCTGAGATGTTGGTATGAAAAGTACTTGCACATAAAAAGATGTGCTTAGGTACATCTGCTGTGGTAAATCCTGTTCAGCTGAAGTTCTGAATCTGCAAATTCTGACAGCTTTTCATTCTGTGGTACAGCTGTTAGCATAGGTACATATGGTAGTGATACTTAGAAATACTACCTATGAGTTCTTAAATATGTATAAAGCAAGGAAATCCTTTACCTTCATTTGGCACTTTTAAGATAAACTACACTGGCTCTTGAAACTGTAATTTTAAATCTTCAGCTACAAGGCTTTTCAAAACATGATGGTGTTTGTTTTCCAGAAATGCAGTGCAGTCTCATAGGACCCTGAATCAGATGGCGCGTTTAGGTGGAATTATGTCCTCTATGCATCCTCTTCTCCATTTTTATATCGAGCATGCCAAAAGAAACTAAACTTTTCAATTCCTGAAATGAAAGACTTTATTAGAACAGAACAAATCTGACCAGGGTGTAAGTAGGAAAACCTCAGGGTGAGGGAGAGTTAGTTATAAGGCTGGAAAATAAATTACTGCTTGCTTCACATGTTGTTCAAGTGTGTTGGCTTTTCCTTAGTCCTTCTTTCAAACCCTGCTCATTCTTCCCTCTCCCAGTGGTTGCTCAGCTTGAGACAATCTGCGTTTTATGTCTTGAGATTTTTTTTTTCCTTAGTCCCTGAGAAAAATCTCCTTGTTCAATTACCTTTTGAGGCTTGACTGTGGTTCTGCTTTCTAAAGCCGTCAAGAACATTGTCAGTCTTAGCTGCCCTGTAGCTTCCCTACTTGCCATCTGTCCCCCTCTGTCACTTGTGTGCTTCTTTTCTGTATTTTTAATGGCTAAGAGTGCTCATTGTTCAGGGGAGAAATCTCTTTTCTTCCTTAGTCTGCTTTCTTCTCCACCAACTCGTTCCCTAAAACTGCTGGTTTAGTCTTTCTTTGTCACATGACATTTTATGAATTGCAAAGAGCTTTATGGTGTTTTGTAAAATGTAACCTCATGAAGTAATGAAGATACCAAATTCTGTAAAGCATGAACATGAGTTCATGTTTTCTTAGTGTAACATTAAATGTGTGTTTATCACGCTCCTGTTCCCTTTTGTGCTTGCCCACAGATGCTTGTACTCAACCGTTTACACTGGTTACACATAGGAAAATAGTGTTTGTTTACTCGCAGTATTGCTCCAGTGGCTTCACATTTTTTACAGCTACAGAATGACTTTTTTTTTCTTTGTAACTTTGATCAAAGCAGTCAGTTCCTCTTTTATTCAAATTATGTCAGCTCATGTTCCTTTGTACCTGTTAGGTTCTTATATATACGTGTATGTGTTTTGGAGACCAGAGGTAAGTAGTGCATTGTGGAGAAGAACTTGTTCCAAGAAAGTCCTTAGTATTTTGGAGGTATGTAGGAAGAAATTTTAAGCTAATGATGTCTCATTCCGTTTTTTTCTGTTTAAAGTAGGTTGAGACTGGTTTTGGCCCTGTTAAAAAAAGAGCAGATTATTATTTTCTTACGTAAAGGTGTCTGGCTACTCAGTATAAAGAAGGGAGTGGGGAGAAAGTGCCAAGGTACTTCCCTACTGCTGCTTTCGAGAGACAGCTGTTCTTTATATTGTTTGGGACTGTGTGTCTCCAAGCTGAATCGCCTGCAGGGGGGACAACCAAGGAGGAGCAGGTAGGCAAGCAGCTCCAGAGCTGGAGTGATAGTACAAGGCTTCTTTGTGTTTCCTAGGAACTTAGGTGAGAAATCCCTTGGTTTATTTCCATTTATCCTCTGCAATGTATGTACTGCCATCATTAATGACTGTTTTGGATGTAAACAGCAATGGTGTAATGACACTATAAAACCTTTTTATTTGATGTTAATTGAAGCAAACTTTGTACCTGCGGTTGATAGCATGAATGTCTAATGCTTCCACTGATCATGACAATTTCTCTTCTAAATTTCTTGAGGAACTGATCAAATCTACCATTAACTGATAACCTTAGTGGGTGTAAACTCAATTACATCATACTCTACATAAGCAAAAATCACATGCACACTTTATTGTGGGACTTGAGAATTCATTTTGTTTAAACATGAGAGTGATTATATTCTCACAGATGAGTCTTGCTGTAGGTTATTTGATCTTCAGTTTTGAAGAAGACGCACTTAGGCATCATCTTGTTGGAATGATGACTGCCAACTACCAAGGGAACTGGTCACCATAACTATCTTTGCTTAGTTACTTGCTTTACACATCAGGGAGGGATTCGGAAAGATTCAGTTCAGTCCCATTAACAGACTCCAGCTTTGTGACTTTTGGAAAAGAAGGAACAATATTACCTATTGTGAAAAGATAAATCAATTGACAGTTATTGCATACGCAGGGAAATAGCTCTCCTCTCTCTCTCACTCTGCCTTGTAGAAGCAACCCAACAGTGGCAGAACCCCCATTTCTTTTTTCCCCCTCTGGAAAAGATTATGGTTTTGTGTGAGTACATGACAAAATCACAGGTCATTCTCAAGAATAACAAGAACAGAACTTTCTAGTGTCACAGAGACAATATATCTAGGTGTTTACTGGTGCACTGCTGATGTATTTTAAGGAGGCAGAACTTCTCAAAAGAATGGTGTTTCAATGCTGACAAGTCAAGACGAACATGAATTCTGATTTATATGGAATTAAGGGCCATTCATGTTTATAAACATGGGTAAATGAAACTCTCTGAAGTTCATCTGTTCTAATTTAGGAAATACTAAATATGTCTGTCTGTTATTGCCTAGCCTGTAGGCACAGACACAGTGTGTTATTTACAGTTGTGTAAGTGTCCCTGCTGCATGTCTTTGCCATTGAGTTTCATATTTTGTGCAGTCCTATCAAGTAACGTATGCTGCATTTGCATCTTCTGGCTACTGGGTGAAAGGGGATGGGAGATGGTTTCCTTGAAAGAGAGTTTTGTGGGTTTTCTAATACTTCTTACACGTAGCAGAGAATGTAAATTTCCAGTTGGAGAAGATTTAAAATCACGCTGTCAGCAGCATCTTCTTGTTTTGGAAGACAGAATGAATGCTTACCTGTATCTTCCCATATTCCTGTGTTGCTGTTGAGAAATGGTAATAAATGGGGAGGTCAGGTCACTGAGCAAACTTAACTACTTTATTGCTTGCTTCCACTTGTCTCAGTGTTTGAGACTGCTTGACTCAAATGCTTGATCTGGAATAAATCACACTAACTAAACTTAGAATTTATTTCAGAAGATTCAAAGGCCACTCTGAGATCTTCACTAGTGATACCAGTGGAAGGAAACTCTTCTCAAATAAAGAAATCTGGAGTTTTCCTGTTACTTGGTTTCCTTCATACAGTATGAGCTATACTCACCTTCTAATAGATGCCTTCATACAGTGATCCAAAAATAATTTGCCAGTTATTCAAAATAACTTGCCTCTTACTTTCAAGACAAGGTCTGTGTATTCATCTCTGCTTAAAACCCTCCGCTAGCTACTTTAGAGATATCGTAGAGCTGTGGGCTTCAGATTATTTGATTACCCTTCCACAACTTTATCCTCTCAAGTAGGACCTAAAATGACTGAGAAGCAGCTTCTTTAAACCTGTGCTTTGTTGACCAGCTGATGTGATATTGAGAGTTTTCTGGGGGGTGTTGAAATTAGATTTGCACTAATCTGTGTTTTAAGCTAACTGTTTTGGTGAGGGACTAGCTGGCAACTGTCAGTGTTGACCTGCTGCCAGCACGTCAGAAAAATGGGTAGTGGCTCAGACTTCACTGACTTGTAGGTGATACTAGCAGCAAGATAATGTTTGAAGAAGGGGCTGTCTGTTTTAAGAATATGAGGGACCTATGGTCTCAGCTGCATTTGTTTGAAAATCTGTTGGAATTTTTTCAAATCTGCAATTACAAGTACTTAAAATCTACCCAGAACAAACTTTTTTAATGTAGTCCTAATGGCACCAACATCTACTGCCCTCCCTCTAGCAGGGAAGTTTCCGTGACAAACACGGTGAACAGACAGGGAGCTTTATCCTTCTTTTTCTTGCATTGGAAAGTAAGCAGAATTGTAGTCTGTTCAAGAGTGCTACAAATTTCAGCTGGTTTCTTTCAGTATGTACTGTAGTATTCCAGGTTTTAAATCTGGCTGGTTTTTTTGGTTGTTTTTTTTAAAAATCTGGCATTTGTAAAACATGGAACAGTATTCTTCTAGAATGACATAGCTGCAAGTCCACATGAAATCTTTTAACTTTTTATGACAATTAGTTTATGTGAATCACTGACTTTTCAGAGGAAGATTTGCAAGCTGCTTCTCAAAGGTCTAATTGATTTACAATAGCAGTAATTATTTTCTTGTTAGACAAAATAGTAGAAAATGTGTTTGAACTGTTTTGTGAACTAGCTATCAGATAATTTTTTGTCTACTCTCTGTTGCTAGACATTTTTTTATAGAAAAGAGCAGGAAATAAATCAGTGTTGAGATACTAGCTAATGACATACATAGCTTTTCTGTAATTTTGAAGAGTATAAAGAGCAAAATATTGAGCAGGGTTTTTTTTTATGCAAAATAAGCTAATGTTCATGGTCGTCTACTCTTTTGACTACAAAGCATTACAATTTCAAGAGCTAATCATTTTCAGTACAAATGTTTCTAGAAATGAGCAGACATCTTCAGATTTGCACTGAGGTCAGGAAGATGATTTTGTTGAAGACTGGAAGTGAGAGTGAATAGTTATGGCCCTTGAAGATCACTACTGATCTGCACAGTTCCTGAAATGTTCAGCCCTTTGGTTTTTTTATTACTTATCTGTGTTTGGCATTACTAAGGAAGCCAGCTTTATAATACACATATGCTTTGATGACTGTAAGTGGCAATTATGCTTTGGATTTGTAGGTTTAAAAGGCATTAAATGTATTTTGTTTATATGTGGATTAACCTGGTATACTTCCTCACTGATGATGGTCTATTATGCATAATTTTTATAAGTGTAAATGTGTTTGAGGGATTGAGAGAGGGTAGCAGAATATACTCTGGAGGGAAGCAGAGTCAATCACATGACAAAAGAGAAGAAACTAAATGATAGAAGCACCAAGCATGGAAAAAACCCCTGGTGTATGAAACCTAAACCAAACTTGTAATAGTTTGAAGAATAGTGAGGATAAGACTGGAATTCTTAACGTTTTTTAAGTAACATTTTTTCAAAGTGGCTGGAGATTGTTGGTGCCTAACTTCAAACAAGGACTCCAGTTTCTGAGCCGAAGGTGGGAATCAGTTACATAGACATTGTTGTTGAGGGGCTTTTTAAGTGTCTTTAAGATATTCCACCTAGTCCACTAGCTGATTGTTCTAGTTCCTTTAGGGTACACTAGGCACTTGCAGCTGGCTTGTAGGTGAGATGGAGATGCAGAGTTTTCTGGGAGACCTGCAGTATTTCACAGCAAAACCTGGAGGCTGGATCAGAGGGGGTGTTACCTTAGGATGCCTGCAATAGAACTGATTGTCTGCATTTGAACTACTGAATCTTGTTTGGCCCCAAATGTCTTCTAGGAATCACTGAGTTGAGTAAAAGTGACTTTGCACACCTGGTTAGCACACAGTCCAAGTCCACTTTTGAAGTGGTCTTAATTACAGGCATATATGTAGGTAGAGAAATAGTTGTGCTTCTATTCCATCCCCAGAAGTTTGACTTCATGGATTTTCTAGGACTGTATTAATTTCTATGTCTACAAGGTGTATGTTATTGATGCCACAAGATTTCAAGGTCACGTTATACATCCAAGATGCTGTTGTGATTTAACTGCAGACAGAAAAATACAATACCTGAGGACAGAATTCAGAATACCATGTCTTTTGTAGAATCTATGGTTAATTTGATTTTTTTTTTGTACATTAATAACTGAAATATCTTCTGTGTATTGTGGGAAAGTTGAAATATGGCCAGAAGGAAAGAATCTGCCTAAGAGGCAATACTGAGTGTTTCAACATTTTGAAATTAATTTTTCTATTTATACCCCAAGTGTCTTACCAGTGGAGGCTGCATCTGTTTCCGTGCAGAAACACAGACACATTTAGTTCAGTTTTGTACGCATCTGTAAGTACATAAATGTTCCTCAGGCAAAATGCTTGTTTTTCTTTAATGCTTGATCATTATGATAGTGTGAATGTTTGCATAGATAAATTACTTGAAGTTTAATGCATTCAAATAAGAACTCTAATAAAATACTTTTATAGATTACATTTGAGGATTTTTAAAACTGAAGGATAAAATGTTGATAAAAATGGAGTGGAATAATATGGTGATCAATATTTTGATGTCTCCAACCTGCTTGCATAATAATATAATGAATTATACAAGATGATGAAAGATGGTTTTAAATTAATTGTTAATATATTTTGATGGTAGAAAGGCAGCAGTGCTAATCATAAGCACAGACTATATCGAATTGACAGCAACACTTAAGTCCCATAATTAAAGTGGTGGGTGTGTTTTTAATTTACCCCTCTGTCCTGTTGTGCATGGGTATCATGATACAACCTCCAGCTGCATAATCACCAGTGCATTTCTTTCCCTATGCAGTCCTGCTCAATGAAGAGGACAGTGCTATTCACTTCCTAAGCCACTAATCAATATATTTGTCTTAGCCTGGTTGTTCATTGTGAGTCTCAGGCTCTGTTTACTGAAGGCTGTTAAGTCCCTATTACAATATTAATTTCTGTGTGGACTTTCCTGTGGTGCTCATTGCTGCAATGTTTGACAACCTCAAAAAAAAAAAAAATGACATCTGTTAGAGGTCAAGGGATGGTCTGGAATGCACAAGAATATAGAATCACAGAATGGTTTGGGTTGGAAGGGACCTTCAAAGGTCATCTAGGTCCAACCCCCTCACCATGGCAGGGACATCTTCCACTAGATCAGGTTGCTCAAAGCCTCATCCAGCCTGGCCTTGAACACTTCCAGGGAGGGGGCATCCACAACTTCTCTGGGCTACCTGTTCCAGTGTCTCACCACCCTCATAGTGAAGAATTTCTCTCTAATTTCCAGTCTAAACCTATCCTCTTTCAATTTAAAACCATTGCCCCTTGTTCTGTCACTACAGACCTTGGAAAAAAGTCTTTCTCCATCTTTGTGGTAAGCCCCCTTTAGCTATTGAAAGACAGCAGTAAGGCATCCCTGGAGCCTTTGCTTCTTCAGAGTGAACATCCTAGCTCTCTCAACCTTTCTTCACAGGAGAGGTGCTCCAGCCCTCTGACCATTTTTGTGGCCCTTCTCCGGACCTGCTTCAGCAGGTGCATGTCTTGTGCTAGAGACTGGGGACCGCAGAGCTGGATTCAGGACTCCAGGTGGGGCCTCACCAGAGCAGAGCAGAGGGGCAGAATTGCCTCCATTGACCTGCTGGCCACTCTTCTTTTTATACAGCCGAGGAGATGATTGGCTTTCTAGGCTGCAAGCGCACATTGCTGGCTCATGCCCAGTTTTTAATCTACCAGTATCCTGAAGTCCTTCTCCACAGGGCTGCTCTCAATCCAATATGAAAAATTAAAAGGAAAAATACTGTTATAGTGTTTGACTCTTTACTTTGCAGCTCTTGGTCTAGGCTGGCCCAGAATACAGTTTTATTAGCCACCTGGAGACCTGTGAAACTTGTCGCAGCACCTGGCTTCTTAAGATGCCATTTTTGATTGCCTCTGTAGTTGCAGACTCACAGGGAAAGATTTAGTCTTGCCTGAAGAAGACTCCAATTAAACCACAGACAGAAAGAGATAAGACAAAAAGATAGGTAAGGAAAAGAGCTTATGAACAGGGAGGCAAAAGAAGTAAAAAGCATCACCCTCTGTGTTCAGGCCTTCTGGCCCTGTTCAACTCTGATCTGTCCCTAGGGTGGATCTTTCCTAATCAATGACCAAGGCAAGGGCGCTCTGAAGATCAGAGGCTGTTCCTAAACTATAGGTGCACAGGGAGTCAGATCTAGGCATAGACAAGAATACATATTGGTGGAACTTGGATATTAGAAACCTTAATAAAGCTGCTCATTAATTTTTACATTTAAGAAAACTTCCTTTGTCCAGATTTTATCTCTAGTCAGATCACTTCTTCCAGCATGCAGCTAGTAAAAAGTGATTGTGAGCAGTGTGTGGGCTAGCTTTGGCCTCTGTAGAGCTGGGAGCAACGATTACAGTAGAAAAAATGTTAAGAGAAATTACATGTTTACATTCCCCCCTCATGTCCAGTAGGGTAAGTGTTGTGGGTTTGTGTGGCAAGGTTTTGGTCAGGGGGGGCTAGAGGGGTGGCTTCTGTGAGAAGCTGCTAGAAGCATCCCCCATGTCTGATAAAGCCAGTGCCAGCTGTCTCCAAGATGGACCTGCCACTGCCCAAAGCCAAGCCCATCAGCAACGGTGGTAGCGCCTCTGGGATAACGTATTCTAAGAAGGGGAAGAAAACACTGTGGTGAAATGGCAGTGGGGAGAGAGGAGTGAGACAATGTGAGAGCAACAACTCTGCAGACACCAAGGTCAGTGAAGAAGGAGGGGGGAGGAGGTGCTTGAGACACTAGAGCAGAGAGTCTTCCCTTGCAGCTTATGATGAAGACCATGGTGAGGCAGGTTGTCCCCCTGCAGTCCATGGAGGTCCACAGTGGAGCAGATAACCACCTGTAGCCCGTGGAAGGGACCCCATGTGGGAGCAGGTGGATGCCTGAAGTAGGCTGTGACCCTGTGGGGAGCTCCCTTTTCTCCCCAAGTTCAGTCTGTTTTGTCCGTGACAGTAATTGGTGAGTGATCTCTCCCTGTCCTTGTCTCAGCCCTCGAGCCTTTCATCCAGTTTCCTCTCCCCTGTCCAGCTGAGGAGGGGGAGTGATAGAGTGGTTTTGGTGGGCACCTGGCATTTATCCAGGCCAAACCAAAACAATAAGAAACCATGACAGGTTCAAGTTCAATGATTTTGTTGTTGAGACATAAGAATAGTGGTCATAAGTCCAGAGCTGTAAGTAGCACACCTGTTCCTGTGGTTGTGGGTGGTGGTCTACAGACAGCATGCTGAATAGGGAAAATAGATGTGCCAGCCACCAAAAAGAGAGCCCTGGCAAGCCAGAGTGTAATTGTAGATGTTTTATTTCAATAAAACTTTGTTTCAATTGAAAATATTGGAAGATGCTGTTAAACCTGATCTCCTTCTATGACCAGGTGACCTGCCTAGTGGATGAAGGAAAGGCTGTGGATGTCATCTGCCTGGACTTTAAGGCCTTTGACACTGTTCCCCACAGCATCCTCCTGGAGAAACTAACTGCCCATGGTTTGGATGGGTGTACTCTTTGCTGGATAAAGAACTGACTGAATGGCCGAGCGCAGAGAGTGATGGTGAATGGAGTTAAATCCAGCTGGTGGCCAGTCATGAGAGGTGTCCCCAAGGGCTCAGTTTTGGGTCCAGTGTTGTTTAACATCTTTGTCAATGATCTGCATGAGGGGATTGAGTGCTTCCTCAGTAAGTCTGCAGATGAGACCAAGCTGGGTGGCGGTGTTGATCTACTGGAGAGTAGGAAGGCTGTGCAGAGGGATCTGGACAGACTGGATCGATGGGCCGAGGCCAGCTGTATGAATTTCAACAAGGCCAGGTCCTGGGTCCTGCACTTGGGTCACAACAGCCCCATGCAACGCTACAGGCTTGGGGAAGAGTGGTTGGAAAGCTGCCCAGCAGAAAAGGACCTTGGGGTGTTGATTGACAGCTGGCTGAACATGAGCCAGCAGTGTGCCCAGGTGGCCAAGAAGGCCAACGACATCCTGGCTTGTATCAGGAACAGTGTGGCCAGCAGCAGGGAGGTGATCATGCCCCTGAACTCGGCACTGGTGAGGCCGCACCTTGAGTACTGTGTTCAGTTTTGGGCCCCTCACTACAAGAAGGACATTGAGGTGCTGGAGCGTGTCCAGAGAAGGGCAACAAGGCTGGTGAGGGGTCTGGAGAACAAGTCTTATGAGGAGTGGCTGAGGGAGCTGGGGCTGTTTAGTCTGGAGAAGAGGAGGCTGAGGAGGGAACCTTGTGGCTCTTTGCAGCTGCCTGAAAGGAGGTTGTAGTGAGGCAGGTGTTGGTCTCTTCTTCCAGGTAACTAGCGACAGAACGAGAGGCAATGGCCTCAGGTTACATCAGGGGAGATTTAGATTGGATATTAGGAAAAACATCATTACTGAAAGAGTGGTCAGGCATTGGAACAGGCTGCCCAGGGAAATGGTGGAGTCCCCATCCCTGGAGGTGTTTAAAAAACGTGTGGATGTGGTGACTTCGGGACATGGTTTAGTAGGCATGATGTTTTTGGGTGGATGTTTGGACTTGATAATCACAGAGGTCTTTTCCAACCTATGATTCTGTGAAATTCTAGATGCCTTGGAGGACAGTTAGCATCTGTTGGATCTGATTTTTCAAACTTTGTCATGTTTGCAGGAGTTCTCATTGAGATTAGAAAATGGCAAGTTCCTGACATCCAAGTCATCTTCTATGAAAGTTCCATTTCATAGCTTAAGGATTTCAAATTTTTTCTTAAGTACAGGCAGATTTCTTTTAGTTAATCTTTCTTGGGGGGGACACATGACACTGCATTCGCAGAAATTGTTTCCCTTCTACTACCTGTGCATCTGTGTCTCTTTTTGTTGGTCTACTGTTCTTCCTCAAAAAATCTCCTACACCTCATACAGACAGTAAGCAAGATACATTTTAGCCTTATTGGTGAAAGCTTGACAAAGCTTATTAACAGATAATAATGGGGTATGATAGGAGTCATTTAGCCATACTGCATAACCTGTGTTTCCGTTAATAATAAAATACTGAGAACAATTCAGTGACATGAGGTAACTTGTGTTTAAGATGTCTGGGCCCAAATTAATAGACATGTATAGCCTGGAGTTAAGAGATTCCCATTAATGTTTCATTGCCAAATCACAAAAGCAAACCTATTGTTCTAGACTTAATTTCTTGGATAGTCCTTGCCAGATTTTATGGTACGCTATTAAAATTACTGCAGCTATCTTTTTAAGGGAGTGGTAATAATCAATGTTGGAATAAATGAATAACAATTGCAAATGGATACTTAAGTATCTGATCTATATGTTGCATGCAAGACTATTCTATATGTATTATATCCTTGGTGATGGGTTTACCTCTATTTGGGATGTTCTTCTCAAGAGAATTTTGGGCGAGAATAGATGTTCTTCCAAGAATTGATAGGAAGTCCTATGTTTGTGTGTTGTCAGGAACTGAAGTGAGATGGATAAAAAACTTTAATCAAAATGTCTGTGAATCTTCACCTTATCTCATGTGTAACTAGGAAATATGCAAAAGAGAAGAGGTTAGTAGCCTTAAATGTTTTGAAAAGTTGGAAAAATATTTCTCATATACGTGAAGCTGTTAAATGTGTAGGTTTTTGAAACAGGCCAGCTTAGCAATTTAAAATTAAAATTGAATTCTGTGGTTCTTCTTTGTTTCTAAATACTAGGTTGAGCCATTTTCTCCAGGTCAGACAAACTGAGTTGTAGTGAGTCATTCTGTTCAAATTACTACTTCTAAATCTTCTTTATTTTTTCAAGAAGTTCTGTTACCTCCCTCTTCCCCATACCGTGGTACAGACCAGTTAGCTCTCTTGCCATTCTTCGTATTTTAGCCCCTTGTTGCCTGTCATGATGCAAACAGACATGCTAAGAGTATGCTGTTTGTAAGAGTGAAGAAAAGTGCAAAAAGCAGTACGCATTCCACAGCCTTTTTCAAAGCTGGAAGGTATGCCTCTTTTGAGAGCCTGGTTGTGCTTGAAAGATAATCTGTTGTCATATTTAATGCATAAAAAAATCTTCATCTCCCATCTTTTTTGCATTTTAAAGACTTGTAATATATTTCTTAGTTTTACACTTCACCAGCAAGAGTGTTTTCTTTTTCGCAGTTCTTAAGAGATTCTTATCTTTGTTTGATTAGGAGTTGCATGAATAACAGTGTGCAGTTTATTTCTTGTTTTATAGAAATGTTGTTAGTAATCACTTATAACATCAAGTCATCTTCTGTTTATAACATTTTATTATTCCTGTGAGAGTATCATCATGAAATTATTATGGAAAGGCTTATCACTAGATAAAAAGTTTCAAATGTGTATTGTAGAAAATACTTTTTAATGCCATCACAGCACTTCAAGAAAGAAGCAAGGTTTCTATCTCTACAAGTAAATCTGACAGGGAAGTAACCCTTAGCTTCTTTAAAACAAATTCTTCAGCTGTAAACTTCCCTGGAGTTTGCATGAAGACTTCAGTGTAATTTAAAAAGAAGAAAACACCTGTTTTGGTGTTCTTAGTATGCTTTCTGTGACTTTAAAAGTGACTTTTCTTGGTGTTGTGAGAAAAAGCAAAGTAACTCTAGATATGTACCTTAAGCTTCACTCCTCTTGAAACCAGCCTCTGGAAAGTGACTAGACCAAGTCACAGAAAGAAAACTCATGGAGAGCTATACAAAGGTGCCAGAAGTGCTTGAGACACTTCTGTGGCAGAATCCCTGGGTGCAGAGAGAGTTTTCAGGGCAGGCACTATTATCCACAACCCACAGTTGCATTGTTGTCCTACACACCTGTGTAGCCCAGTCTGTATCCCCAGTTATTGACGCTTCAGTAAGACCAGCAATTCTTACATTACCATCAGTGTTACCTTCAAAATTTAATTTAAATTACATTGAATTTAAATATATATAACAATATTTGAGAGGGACTTCCTTTGCATAAATACATGGGAAGGCAATTTGACCAAATAATCTTGTATTTGTAAGGTAGGTTTTCATAGCGTACTTGCAGAAAAGAGAAACTCTGGTAAATCTTTTACCTTTACTACCTTTTAGACACTACTGTGTTATAAGTTAAAATGAAAATAATAGGAGGTGATTGTATTAGCAGTCATCTTTGTATCAATATTGAAGTCCATTCCTGGTGGAACTGATGTTACTGAATGGAGTAATTTTTTTAAAAACCATCTCAATGGGAGGTGAACTGGGCAATAAATTCGGAACAGTTTAATAGTTAAGAAATGCATTTGGAATTAAGGCTAAGAAGATACTCTGACTGCTCTGTTTTATCTGTTTTATGTAGCTGTTGTATTTCTATCACTTGAGTATCCTGCTGAAGGCTGAAACAAAATTGGAGGTAGTGTTTTTGATTCAGTATAATATTAATCTTTTAACTATTATGGGTACAAAAAGCTGACTCTGGTTGCCAGTGTTGTGAATGGATGGTCAGTGCCTTTTCTTACATCATAAGCAAATAAAAGCCATTGAGATTATGTACTGTTGGTCCTTCTGTGAATCTGTTGTTAAAATGTTAGCCAAACTTTGAAGTAGTCTGTATACAGTGTAACTAATGGGGAAAGAAACCATAAAGCTGCGAATAGTTGTGACCTGTGTGCTGTCTCTGTTACTGTAAAATTTTGATTTTTCATTTTGGATATATGAATGTTTGAAGCATTTATGAACAAGTGAACATACTCTGAAATTTTGTCTGCTCTACGCAAGTTTTCTTGTGTTTGTTTATCCTGTGATTTGCTTTTTAAGACCTTACCATACGGGTGTTTCTTAAGTATCACAGAATGATCTTGGGCTCTGAGCAACCTGATGTTGTGAAAGATGTCCCTGCCCCTCGCAGGAGGGGTTGGGCTAGATCATCATCAAAGGTCCCTCCCAATCCAAACCGTTCTGTGCTTCTATGGTCTAGGTTCAGAGGGTCCTCTGGAGAGCATCAGCCCAAGAGGTCCCAGACAGCAAGCTTCTTGTTACAAATTTTGAATTTTTATTGTACTTTTCAAGAGTAACCATTTTATATAGGTTGCTTTGGATTGTTCTTCTGGTGCCTCTGTCTACATTTGAAGCTTTCTGGTGTGCAATTAATTGTTTTTATGACATTCACTAATTTACAAAGATTAATTCTTTGAGGATTTCTCATATCTAGTCATCTGTGGTACGTATGCTTATTTGTGAGCACATACTGACCTGTGTGCTTCTGTGTCTGACTTAGTATTGTGTCCTGAAGTAGTCTGCAAAATGTAGTAAGAATTACTTCCTAACTCTTAATAAAATAAAACATAGAGCCCCAACCAAATGAACCCAAACCTCCTCTCTACCTAACTGATAACAAATTAAAAAACACCCCCTCCAACTAATAAAGTATTTTTTGCATATGAATTTCAGTGTTACTTTCTTAAGCTAGAGTAGTGAAAAAAGCACTTTTTGGAAAATCAAAGATATGTTTGAATCCTATAAGAAGGATTTCTTACGTAAGAAATCGAAGTTACCACCTGAGTAGCAGAACAGTAGGGCTTATTTTTGTGATAAAATGTATTAATATCTGCTCTGAATCTGCCATGGATAACTTCTGAAAAAAATTGTGCCATTTAAACATACTTAGTTGGAAGATTATTGAAATCTAGCAGGCCTTTATTTGAAGGATATCATAAAGTAATTTTGTGTTAAACATATGGAGATTAAGATTAATCAAAGCCCTTCATGCCCACAGCAGTTTATTATAGTAGTTGACATCTCAAACTGTTGCCTAATGAATACTTTGGTTCTACAAGGTGTTAGTTCAGATCCTTGAATATGAAAGATGCTGTTACAGGAGTCTTTGAGAAGATCTCATTGTTTGACCTGTTCTGTAATAAAATACCCACCACAGGAGGAGCTTTTCTAGTTTTATTCTGCAGTGTTTTCATGTATCGGAATGCTAGATCAAATAAAACTGTTGGAATGCTGTAGTTTTATTGTGTTTACCTCTAGCTGGAAAAAATTTTGGTGGACTGGTTCACCAGCGCAGTAAATGTCAGTGTAACTGTACCTGTTAACTCCCCTCTCATTTGTGATAGCCCATGGTGACAACAGTGTGTACAACAAAAACACTCGGTGTGTCCTTATTGTAAGTTCAAGGCGCTGGTAATGTGGACAGGAAAAGGCAACACCTTGTTCCTTTGTTCAGGCTCCTTAGTGTATAGGTGAGGGGGAGCAACCTGCTTCATAGCTATATGAAGAGTTTGAATAAATAGTGACTGGTTGCAGGGCCAGCACAAGTATTTCATTACTGTATAGCTGTGGTTGCTTTTGATGACTGTAGGAGGCAAAACTCTTGTAAGAACTTATTGGCACTTGCAAGTGTTCCATTTGCTTTCTCATCCCCATGTGATTTTGACTTTGAGACCTGGGTATGGTAACCTGCTGTGCCTCCCTAAATCTTAAACTCTGCTGTTTTTTGTTCCTCTGTTCTTAGTCTGAGCTCATACAGACATACGCTATCTTCTCTCATTTATTTCTCTTACAGAAATGCTTGTAGTCCCAAATCCTAGTGTGAATATACTGTCGGTACAGAAGAAAATAGATTGTTTCCTTGCAAACTGCAGAATGCCAAGTGATACAAAAGGAGATAAGCAGTGCTGGTCGCACAGCTTCTGTACAAACCAGGCCTGGTAGGGCTTGCCTGGTCCAAAACAGTTCATCTCCATGCAGGTGAGAAATCTGTGTTAACACTAGCTGGGGAATTTCTGTGTGCTTCAGTGAGCAGCATCACTGACATTGATTTTCTCCATTATGCTCTTACATGCCTAATGTGCAAAATCCAGTATGCCTAGTTTATGTAGTTTTTATATTATACATGGATTCGGTTTATCTAGGCTCTCTCTCCTCTTCCCAGTCTGGGTAGCTGGCTGGCTGTGCCTGTGACTTCTAAACAACTAGACGTTTTCACTTCCAGTACACCCTTAGTTACTCACAGCTGCTTCTGGAAATGTGGTCTTGCAAAAGAGAGGTCCTGTATTTTTAAAATTAAGGAAGGAGGTGAGGGTTTATTATGGGACTAGGTACATAGTACAAGATGTCTTCCTTACTATTTTATCTTGAAAAAGTGGGTGTGCTGTGTTCAAGCACACTATTATATCTCTGCTGTCTCTGAGGAGATCTTGTAGGCATTCATGTAGATAGTAGTCCTGTGAGCTGCTGTAAAATGGGTGTGAAACTGCAGCAGAAGACTTCAAGCCAGGATAAACTGGCATTCTCTCAAAAAAAGGCCTGCACTCTTCTCCCTCATCTTAGTTACTGTGCCAGTGCTTATTTCTCTACCCTTGCCTCCCCCAACTTCCCAAAGCTTGTGTAGCTGTGAACTGAGTTGGTTTGGAGATCTATCTCGATTAAAATAAGCTATATTTATGTTCATGCAGCTGCAATGTAAGGGAAGGAAGAGAGTGTGAGGATAACAACTGGGGCTAGGAGGGCTGAGACTGTTGCTTCTTCTGCCAGCTTGATTAGTGCTGTGGGTTACAATCAATCAGTTGAGCTTAGTAGCTGTAGAAATATCTTATATAAATGCAACTTTGGATCACGCAGAGATCAAATATGATGTGAAATTGTGCCTCTGTCATGTCTTAGTATTTGCTATCACAATCTGCAGTTAGGATTCAGCAGTTTTTGCAGGTGGCGTTTTCAAGCAGGGCTAAAGCGTGCATATGGCAACGTCAGGAATACAGTCCTAAGGAGTCAACAAGTATTAGAGAAATCTTCCATCCTTGAAAATTTCTGACTAATCTCTTCCTTCACCGTGAAGAAGTAGACTCAAAATACCAAGGAAAAAAACCAGGCTAGACTCCTTTAACCCAGAGAATATAAAAATTGAGTTGGATTTGGAGCATTGTGTTTAATGGGTGGCATTGTAAATCAATGTTGATACCAGAAAAATGTCTAACTTATATTATGCCCAAAGGTTTTTTCTGTCTCTTGTTTGTTCCTCCCCCACTTTTTTCCACCTCCTCCTTTTTCTTCCTGGTTGCAGTTTGCAGGATCTCTTCCCTGGTTTTCTGTGCCACTGTCTTGCTATTCTTACTGTCTTTTTTTCTGTTTTTCTGTGTTATGTTCCTACCTTACCCTTATTTCCTGTTCTAATTCTGTTACTTCCCTGCTCCTTCTGTCTCCGTGTATCTTCCACCCACCCAAGCATCAATCGCACCACCCAGTCATAGGGTTTGAAAAGCTGACCAGAATGAAGACTAGATGCAGTTGGTGTTCGAAATAAAGCCACGCCATCTAGAGGCAGTGCTGGAGTGAGACAACAAAAAAGCCCCCACCCTCTTATTGCTATCAGAAAAGAGACGATCCTGTGTGCTTTCAGACTCTCCTCGCTTCTGGCTAGTAAGCGTGTGATTAAATACGTGCCCCTTTCTCCTCGTAAGCAAGAGGTGTGTGGTTTTTTTTGGTTCTCCATGAAGCATTGGGCTCGTATTCCTGTGCTGGTCATCCCCTATTTGCTCCCGCCTGCGCCATCGTTAGCAAATACATTTCACATCTTACCCCCCATTCCATCAACTCTTCTAGACAGCTGGGGATTTTCTGTGGGTTTCATTACTGCCTGCAGAGCTCTGATGATGGAAGATGCTTCTCCGTTGTTTTGCACGGATGTTGCTCTTGTTACTATGTATGTTAATATGTTTGAAGATTGCTGCCTCAGTGAAAAAGAGAAGATTCCCAGGACATTTCTGGCGGAATGACAGAGCTCAGAGGGTTGTGATCAGTGGCGCAGAGTCTAGCTGGAGGCCTGTAGCTGGTGGGGTTCCCCAGGGGTCAGTACTTAGCCCAATCTTGTTAAACCTACTCATCGATGACCTGGATGAAGAGTTAGAGCAACTTTGCTGATGACACAAAATTGGGAGGAGTGGTGGATACACCGGCAGGCTGTGCTGCCATTCAGTGAGACCTGGACAGGCTGGAAAGTTGGATGCAGAGGAACCTGATGAAGTTCAACAAGAGGGAGGAAAAAAAAAAAAGCCAGCAGACTCTGGGTCAGTGTGGGATACGATTATGCTCTCTCTTCTGCAATCCTGTTTTGCCAGAAGCAGTTTGGCAACTATATTTCATTAGCTGTGGTAAGTCCGTTAATGTCAGTCCCTTCTGAGTTTTGACTTTGACCAACTTTGGTAGCAATTGCTGAAGTCTTATACAGCATGTAATTTTTTTTTTTACTGTTTTCTACTTATTAACTTTTTATTGGCTTATTTTACTGACTGCCCTCTTCTGCATGGAGAACAGGTATCTGTTATCTATCCACATCTACCACAGAGGTTTACAACCTTTTAATAAGGTAATAGATTGTTCTGTTTGCTCTTATTCTTCTTTTATGGAAGCCATTCTGATTCTTTTCAGTCTCTCTGTGTTAGATCTGTTGTGTGGCATTTCTTTGAGTTCACTCTGATTTCAGGGTTTTTAGCAATTTATGCTATGTAGTATTATAAAAGAGGCTGCACCGATTAATTACCTAATGGTGTATCTGCATCCCCTGTTACTCTCCAGTCCTTTAGTTTTGTTTGTTTAGATCAAGTTTGTTTTAAACAGCAACTGCACTTTCAGTTTCATTGAGCCATTCATATGGGAACTGAAGTCCCTTTTCCTTGTTTGATAACTGTGAATTTACAGTCTTTAATAGGCTATAAAAAGCTTACATTTTCACTCCAAGGAGCCTTCAGTACTGTCAGAAAGAATTAGAGAGTAGGAATCTCTTACCCATTTGGATGTCATTTGTCTTGATAGTTGCTTTCTGGAGATAGTTAAGATTAATTCTGATATAATGTGCATATACTTCTATTTTCATAACTCATTTCTGGACAGTCACTCTCCTAAATACATTGCCATATGTTTATTGTTGACTTTCTCTGTATGCCCTGTGTATAGGATAAATAATCCAAATCAAAGAAAGAGGTAGCATGAAATTTATAACAAAACAGAGTTCCATGTCTTATTTTTTAATAATGAAAATTTCATGTCATAAAGCACAAAAATCCTGAAGTTGTTTGAGTTTTAATTCTGTATAGTTACTACTTGGAATCTAGACTCTCTCTCCCTCCCACACATATGCCTCGTTCCCTTCCAGATATGCTAATCGCTGCAGGGGGTGGTAGGGAGGATCAAAAGTGACAGTAACATAAGTTTGTGTATCTATATGCGGTAATCAGAAACCACAGGCTTACTTTATCAAAGTGGCTCTGAACTTACTTTCTGTTCAGCAGTCTTGAACATTCGTCTCTTGAGTTTTGTCTAGGGATTTTGCTTGTCTTAAGTAGAATTTTGAATACCAGAAAGAGAACACAGTATTTATTTTAAAAAAGGGTGAAAATAATAAATCCAACCCGATAGAGGCCATGAAGGGAAGAGCCATGGGATAATTCTAATGCCTTATTTTAGATGTGTGGTTCCCCTTC
>Ga0065711_1003871_pt1 | contig 26026 bp, 7 predicted proteins | sample Hoacrofraction12_FD_59098 | JGI IMG/M metagenome (GOLD analysis project Ga0065711, IMG submission 59098) | Hoatzin crop microbial communities from Cojedes, Venezuela - Epithelial fraction 12 v2 (version 2) | ecosystem: Host-associated > Birds > Digestive system > Esophagus > Crop | place... | reverse complement strand
TTCAGTGGTGCCCAGTGACAGGACAAGGGGCAATGGGCACAAACTGAGGCACAGGAAGTTCCGTCTGAACATGAGGAAGAACTTCTTCCCTCTGAGGGTGACGGAGCACTGGAACAGGCTGCCCGGAGAGGTTGTGGAGTCTCCTTCTCTGGAGATATTCAAGACCCGCCTCGACAAGGTCCTGTGCAGCCTACTGTAGGTGACCCTGCTTCAGCAGGAGGGTTGGACTAGATGACCCACAGAGGTCCCTTCCAACCCCTACGATTCTGTGATTCTGTGACATACTATGAAGAGCTCCTCAATCTCACGTTACGACATAAAACCTATAAATAGACACCAAGCATGTAGCTATTTGATTATACATTAAAAATATAATATACACTTCCAACAACGAAGTTGCACAATTATTCAAGATGGTAATTAAATTGCATTTTGACATGCCAAATATTATTAAACACCCAAAATCCACAGCAGATCTTGAATAGCTTAACTATTTAAAATAGAATAGTACAAATCTCTATTTATGAAAAGGAAACCTAGATGATCAGGTTGTATAACTTATATTAAGAATTTTAATAATTAAATATTTGAGTAGATCAGTTACACATTTAGAATGACTCGGAATGCATCTTCCATAATAACTTCCTTCCTTACTTAATATTTTATAGCCATGCTTAACAGACGGATTCCTGCATTTAAAGAATGCATATTCATATAATAAGTGAAGTTGTTACAGAAAGTTCGATGCAGCTAACACGTCCAGCCTTTATAAGACATGTATTTATCTGAAGGTCTGACTAATGTAAAAAAGGATTGTCAGCATAACTGCACAAGTAGTGTGAGTTATCTACCAGCAAGAACAAAGCAATGCCATCAGCCTGGAATTTTGAATTCACTCATGATTTTCTCCTTCCTATGCCACTACTCCAGATGGATACAAAATAAAATAAAACCTCGTATTTCTAAACTGGTATCAAGGGAAGGAGATCTACAGAAGTTTTACTACTACTTCCCTCTCTCACCTTTTTGATTGCACTGAAATAACTGGGATGATACACTTCATTTCACCTTTTTTCTTGTCCTGTCTGGAAGAAACACCATCTAACCAAGATCAGCTTCAAAAAAACAGGCAAATGAACAACTGAATGAAGGTAATATACTCATACAAGTAGGTATTTAAAGGCAACCTAAGGAAAAATTATTTTTGAGAAATGCACTATGTTTTGTACTCCATCTGCTCTTATTTCTGATATTCTCTTATTCTTTCTTAGAAAAAATGCCAAAACCAGCAAACTACACTTCTCAAAATAGAGAAAATCAGTGAGAAACTGAAGTTATTAACATAATAATATCTTCCTTTCCTATTGCAAAAACATTCAAATCAAACATGACATTTTTACAGTATTTAACATATGCTTGTATTTTCTTGTATGTTTATATCTTTCTAATATCCTTCCAAACCATTGTTCCAGTTTCAGTCAAAACTATTCTTGATGTAGCCAGTAACATGTTCTTCATGCCACTTCAGAATTAGTTTGCATTTATAACACATTTTGACTACTTCATTTCTATAGACTCAGTTCTACATACAAAACTAAGAAACATTGTTTAACACGTTCAGCCACTTTTCACTCTCCTTCCTCTGTCAGTTGTATTATCCCTTTGGTTTGCTCCCTGAACTAATTTCCTAGCAATTCCCAGTGCTGGTTATGGATTCATCTTCCCTATTTCATCTTCTGTGCATATTCAACTGTATGCTACACGGGAAACGTGTCACTGAAATGGCTATATCTATTAGGCTTGTTGTCATCCTTCACTTTCATTATATTACTGTAAAATGATACTTCTCCTAAATGAAACCCCATTCTTTAGCAATTTGATTCTTTATATATGCTTTCTGTTTTCTCTTTGTCCTCTTCACCATTTTCCAGGACCCAGAATCAGTAATAACCAGGCTACCAACCTTACAGGTGCAAAGCCTGTGTGCCTGTCTCCAACAAGCAGTGCTTGTCAAAAGATCTGCAAGCTTTTGGCCAATGCATTTGTGCATATAGAGTCTAGCGGCTCTACAAAGACAGTAAATAAGAAATAGCCGTTTGTTTTTTTTTTTTTTAAATGCACGATAAGTTTTAAAAAAAATTATCCACAACTGGAACTTATGAAGTAAGTCTGCTGACAACAGAAAATAGTGGGAGTGGGAATTGAATCAGGTTATTCTTTCACACTAGTTCTGAGTTTTCAGTGACCATGCAAGTATAAAGATAACAAGCATGCCTCCATTTATGTCACTATAGGAAGACTATGAACAGCCACACAAAGCAGATGCATGGCACAAGGACTCTGTAGCTGTTTTCTGACCAGGACTATGTAACTTCAAGAGATTATTCTGTACAAGATACAAACCACCCTTTGCATTATGGACTGCACACAGTCTTCTATTCTTCTAAGCTTCAGCATTTCTTCTTCCAGCTGTTTGTGGACTTTTGATTCTCTCTTAATGTTCTGTCCTCATTTCTATACTCCTCATAAAGTGATTTCCAGGTTGCCTTAAAGTTTCCTTTCCTCATCCCCGATTGCCTTGTGTCTGTTCTGCAAATGTTTCTGTAAAATTACATTCATCTAGGTTTTGTCTCCTGCACATACACATACCCTCCTCTCAGTTCTTTCCCTGTTAACTACCATCCAACCATTTTAGATTACACAAATTAACTCACTTAGAGGATTTTGTTATACAATACATAGCTCACAACTCATCTCTGCGCCTTGCTTTTCAACAGCTGCTCTATTCACATGCAACTTTACTTAAACACTCCTCATATGAGTAAATCCCTCCCCCTCTCTGTAACTTCTAATCAAACAACAAGATAGAACCCTCGATGTGTCCCTGAAATTTCTTGGTAATCTGTCAAAATCCTGCAGACATTATGAATTCCAATATATGGAAAAATATCTCTAATAATGTGCACTGTACTCCACAGCATACTCAACATTTATGGATCCTATTATGTCAACTTTAGAACGTGGTAAGTGATGTACTCTGCTGTGGCATTTCTGTCCCCACAGAAAATCTCACTGGAATCTAAATCCTTCTTGAATCTGATCTATACATCAAGCAGAAAATCATTAATGCCTTGGATTCACTAATTTCTTGCCACAAGCACATTTGCCACAAGCAATGTCATCCCTTGAGACAAATGATAGCACCACTAAAAAACTAGAGTAAAAATGACTTAATAAAGGCAACTGTTAGGAACATGAGCTTAAAGGGACAAATTTCAGGTTACTAAAAATAAATATTAACAGTAGATAATTTAGCATTTTATGTAGATTTTATATGTTTGGTAGGCAACATAAAAAGCCCACTAATACTAAAGTTTCTGTTCATTTGAATGAGTGTTTTTGAAAAGAGTAAAACCATGAAAATATTCAACTAACAAAAAACAATATAAGCCTGCATGTATCTCAGGCAGCAGTGAGAAGGGAATACCACACCCACTAGAATTTTGCAAGTAAGTAGTGTACAGCAGCTGCAAGAGGCAAGGTACCCTCCAACACGTGTCATGCCATGCAGAAAGGGAGCGATCCTTGCAGAAAGTGACCATGTGTTGATTCTTCCTAAGTATAAGCTAGCTTATGCCAGGAAAAATAAATCTTACACAGTTTGTGAAAAAGAGATAGCCAGTTAAATTGAGATCTACCTGTAAATATCAAGGAAAATGGATATGTTAATGGACAATTTAACTGGTAAAATCTCTACATATTGTTAAACTCTGTTAAACATCTAAATTCTGCAGAATGGAACGAGGCAATTCAGCATGCAACACATCAATAAATGTAAATCATATATTGCATACAACTTCTCTGAGGCCAAGACAATTAAAGAATGAAACCACACCATATGTTAAAAATTCATTTCAAACTTTTGTTGAACTAAGACCATGAACAATTAACATGCAGAATCCAAACATGATAAATAAAAGTCTTTCAAAACCATTGTAGTTACTTCCCTATTCTCTTTCTCACTTGCAGCTGCTACCTTAGTCCTAGGACAGCCAAGGTTACTATGCTTCTACAGATACAAAAATACCAACACCTATGCTTTGTGGTGGTGTTCAAAAGATTATATCCAAGAAGAAAAAAAAACACCCTGCTCTTCAAATATTTATAATATACAATATATAAAAATATAGACCGATATTTAAAATTCTATTTTAATTAATCACTTGTTTTGATGACAATTTACTTTAAAGAAGTTACAGTATTTCTCAATTGCCAGGGAAATTGTATTAATCATTACTTTTGCTGATGCATATAATGATTTGGCATGTAAAATGTGAAAACAATGCAAAAAATGACTGAAAACAAGCTGAAGATGAAGTTTCAGTGACAAAAACTACAGAGGCAGTATGGATCCAATAAGAAAACTGATTGTAATAGAGGGCAAGTTGTCTCTGATCTTGGGAGAATGTTTTTGGACACCTAACAGCTTTTTTATTACTGTGGCTGATTAAAATGAAATGCCTTACTACTAAAATGTTCTTTTTGATGAGTTTTTTTGCCATGAACTATAGACCTTGCAGTCCAGTGGGATACAAATCCTTTGATCCTGTGCAGTCACATAAATTCAAAGTCGTAAAACAACATTGAATTTGATTTTATTAGTGTGGCTGATGTTGCCAGAATTGTATGCAACCTTGTTTTTCTTCTCTTTTCTTCTTTTTCTTTTGGGGAGGGGGTGGAGAGGAAAGGAGAGTTTACTGTCAACATTGCTTCACAGTATAAAGAACTAATTTCTTTGGCAACCAGACTCCAAGATTAAGCCATTGCAACAAAGCTTTGTAACTACAGAGGAAAGTAATGATATATATCACATTCTGCTAAGTTGCAACCAAAGATTTGGTGGAAGCAAAAGTTACAGCAAAAAGCAGTGTAAGTAGAGCACATGGAAAACAGTAACCAAAGATAAAGTTATATTATCTATAGAAAGATAACGGGCAACAATGAATACTACTTTTGAACAGAAATATTCAGCCAAATAGTGCTATGAGTTTGCTATGAGAATAAAACACAGTAACCCTACACTTAGAAACTGAAGGTTTTCATTCTGTATGATAATTTTTGTCTAAAAATTCTAATAGCTACACTGAGGAGATGACTAACCTCTCCATCAATATACAGAGATTTCACACGTGCAGTGAAAACAACTAAAAGATTTTGTGCTGCAGCAAGCCATTCACCTCCTAGCTATGGAGGAAAATAATTTTTCTGGGGCCTTGATGACACCAGATATTAAAATAACGACAGAGGTTTGATTTTATCTTAAGGAACATAGTCACTCAAAAGAGTAATTCTCTGATGTTTAGAGTTATCACGTTCCCCACATTAAGAGAGGCACTACAACACATCAAAACAAATGGATTGCTTGGTGAAACTGTCCTTCCTTCAACACAAAATATGTTATACTACAAAAAATACTATCCCTTCCTCTATAGCAAAGGAAATGAAGGCAGAAGTTAATTTCATATTCAGCTTCACATTCAGGAAACAAGTTTTCATTAAGTTATAGACTTTCTACGGAATGACAAATAAAATCTATTCCTTTCCTCAAAACTTCATTATAAAAAAAGATTTTTTTCATATTGACAATATAATACTTGCCTCATTTACAGTGATTAAAGAGAAAATTCAAACTGTAGATATCCTTGCTAAGGCAAAGTATATAAGGAGATCCTACACACACAAGGTTATCCTTCATAACTTCTATCGTAGTTTAATTAGGAAGCTTCAATTCTGCACACACTATCATAAACTTCAGTGGTAAAACCAGAAGACAGTCTTTAAATATTCACCAATCAGGTAACATGTAGAAGAAAACCCAGCTCTGTGTTTGTAACTAGTCTTCTTTTTAACACTGCAGAAATGTTTATGCAACACTGAGCAGATAAAGATACCAGTACACTTGTCTAACATACAGCTTATGAACTCCAGAGATTCTACCTGGATAAACAGAAGTATAACATCAATTATGGAAATGACTCTGTAACTGGGTAAAAGACATACCTATTTTAAACTAATGTATACTGTATGCTAATTATGCACATAGCATTATTCTAGAAGTTCCCATTACAGAATCTGAAGAAAATATTGCACACAAAAATGTGTTAAAACAACAACCTTGGTCAATTATTCAAAAACCGCAAGTGTGGCTGCAAGAGCAACCTTAATTTTCTCCCTCTCCATCAATGTTTCTATGCTACAGAGCAACTTTCTCTTCAGCAGAACCAGTATCTCATTCAGTGACCATGATGGGAGTTATTCCAGACAATAATTAAAAACTGTATTATGAAAAAGCTGCAAGCTTTTAAGACTTCTGCATTACGTATACTCAAATTTAGAGGTATATAATGAACTAAAGCACGGAAACTCAGGAAGAGACACGACAATATTATAGTAAAGGCATAGTAATGCTGACCTGGAAAAGCAGATTCTGTATTTGCTCAAAGTGCAAAGCTTCTGCAAGATGAGTCATAAGTCATTTTAGGCAGTGTTTCTCAAGTGGTAACTAATGCTACACCTTATTTTGTAAGCAACTATCCTCAGATTCTGGGATTCATTTTATAGCAAGAAGGTAAGTTTAAAATGAACTGTGATATGAACATATATGTGAACTTCAGCATCGCAATGAATTTGTTATACCTTAGGTCTCTGTGCATAAAATATGAGTAATAATAATATATGCCTATCTGAATACATATTGTAAAAGCCACTTCATACATATGAAACATCCTGACAAATTAAAACTTGTGACACTAGAAAATCCATAATGAAACTATCTATATTAAGATCACCTTTTGATTAATAAACAAGGAAAGTATTACTCAGTGACCAAAAAAAATAAAATCAAATACTGAATACACTGCATTCATTCTAGTATACATATTCTAGGGGAAACTGTCCAGTTCTAAGTAAAACCTGCATCCAAGTCTCTGCAACCTATCTGTCTCCTACAGTTTTCCGTCTTAACTTCCAGACTACTTGTTTCCCTCTCCAGCTTGCCAGTCTTGTCCTAGTACCTCTACTCACTATTTTCTATCTAAAGTGCCACCTCTCACATCTCCATACATCTTTCCAGCTCTTGTAGTCTTCTTCAAATTCCAGTGGCTTTTCTTTCACATTGCCTCATCACCAAAACGCGGGTCAGGAGCCAGGCTCTAGCCTTCAGTTTCGAAGCATCCTTGGAAGGGTGATCCCCACCTAACCAAGAGCAACTTGTGGCACCCGTCAATCAGTGGAATTTAGTTTTGCCCCAGTGTTATTGTACAGCAACTTTGGTGGCTTTGGTATTTTTGATGGCTTTGTGGAGATGGCACATTAAAATTTGGTCAGCACTGGAAGATGCAATAGGTACAATAAGCACTAGATTTGCAAAGTCAGAAGCTGCTAAAATCTGATGTCTTTACTGAATATAATAAAAAATAGTTGTGTTTCAAAAGTCTTAATAAATTGGTAACATAACATTGACACTACTTTTTAGTGGTTTTTATACTCCCATGATCACATTTCACTTCATTTCTCTTGTAGACAGCTATTTCCTATGTTGCAGAGGTCTTCCAAATGTGTCAGAATAAGATGTCATCATGTCCACAGTATGTGTTCTACTTCATTCTCCTGAGTGGTAACATATTTACTCAAGGTGACAGGATAAACTAAATTTCACAAACTATGCAGGGTTTTTATCATTATTTTTTTTAGAAGAGTTTCATTTTAGCCCTAATCAAGCAAAATGTTTTGTAATGTGTCTAAATTTGAGCAGAAGCTCAGTCTTGCAGAAGTTTTAATACTATAAATTATCTTGTTGATCTCTACGCACTTTTTAACTATATAATACCATGTCCATATTCATGTGCTGAAGCAGAGTTAAAAGGATTTTCACTGTATTCAATATAAAGAATATGGGTTTTTAAACAAACAGGAAAATCCTTCGATCAACATGTAGGATTAACAGCATTCTGCAGCTGACATGAACTCTAAACAATCCAAGTTCTTAGAGTGAATTTGTATTGATGAAAATAATAGAGTGGCAATGTAAGACACTGCAAGTAGCAGTGAAAAAAACCCAACACAATGAAAGAAAAGATTCTTCCTGGATATTCAAGCTATCTGATATGAAAACAATCACAGTGTAAACACATGGTTAAAGGATGAAAAGCACCCATTGCATCAAAAATATAGAAAATAGGAAGTCAATGAAGGAAAAGAAGGGGGAGAACTTTGCTTAACATAAGTATCAGAGCACAGCAGAGATACTTAACAACTCATCAAGAATTTGATTATACAGTATGACATGAACATAGGCATTGTTACGGGCAAGTTTTTAAAATATTATTAAGCACTGAACTGGGGAGTGTCTTCATACACAACGAAGAATCATTCCAAGCTTCCTTTCTGAATGAAGGTGCAATTGTCAACAAGTGGTTCTGAAGAGATTAAAGCACTTCTTGCTGGCTCTTTGTGTGCTTTTTTGCACCCTGTAGAAAGTTATTGTTTTATTGCTCTTGTCCTTTGCTATCATTCCCTAGTCTGCTACTTCACATTCTCTAGCACTGGGCATGCAAATTTTTCATTACAGGTTGATTTTTCTCTTGCTGGGATTTTTCTATTTCAGGAGAGATATACTTTAGAGATAAGCTTGCTCCCATTGTCTGGGAGCCTTAGGAATATTGAAATTGATATTTTAATAAAATTTTGTAGGATTTCAGTCTCTTCTTTCTCATATTTTTTATGCTTTTATCAATCTTTATGTTTTCACTGTCTTGCACTGCAGAGAGGCTCCGCACTGCACAGGAAGAATTCCTTCATGAGGACAAAGTAGCCAAGAAGAAGATACATAAAGACACACAGCACACACAGTGGTGAAACCATACATTTAGCAGCTAAGCACAAAAGACTGAAACATTTAGCGTTAGGCAGGAGTAGTATCAATAATTAACCACAAGCTGAGAGACCTTCATCAGTAACACCACATGGAAACACTGAACAGCTCATTAGGAAAGACTGACTAATAAACCCTTGCTGACCTTGGCTGCTCCTTTGAGCTCCAACTCCACCAGACAGAAGCAGCAGCATACATGATACAGATTTTCTTCTATTTATGCTTGCTGGGACATGAAAACCCAGCAAAGAACACACAAAGCAGATAGTCACCTTACAGATGCATTTCATCTTGCAAAGGTTAAGACCAACACTATCAGCATCCTGAAGCAAAATTTTACTACCAAAAGTCAGCATATTATCAGCATCTTACAAGTTTTGTTCAGTACTGTGATACATCAAAGCTTTCAACACTATTCATCATTGGCCCTCATATTTTAATAATAGATTTCAAAACATAGTGACTTCTGACAAATTGTGAAATCCCTATCCTATGCAAGAATTCACATATGCACACACAAAATTGAGGCCGAGGAAAATAAATAAAAAACTGTCCTTTTTCCAGAAAGGAATGATAAAAATCCCTACCTAAGGGCAACCAGCTCAGAAATCTTTCATTTGAATTTGTTAAAAAAAAAAAATCCACTTTGTTGCAATAGATTATCTACAAAATAAAAGACTTAGACAAATTCAAACATTTTGAAATGTTTAGATTTGATGTTAAAGCATCTAAGTTCTGATATTCTTTCTGAAGCTGAAATGAAATTTGACTTTCACATATTAAAAAAAAGTTATTTTAAATTGTCAAAATAAAAGTGAAATCTTCTATAAAATAACTTCTCTAAAAGAGGTTATTTGATAAGCATTCTGGCACACAACAGCTTCTAACACTATTCACCCTTGCCTCCCACAGTCGAACTACAAATTTCAAATTGTAGCAGGGAGAAGCAGCACCTTTTGTTCTACTCATGTTCTAATTAAAGAGCAATAGAAGCATTCAAAATGGAAGTACACTGACTGTAAGGGAAAACAAACAGGGAAGTGAAATGCCAAAGGGCCAGGGAAAGACTCGTGAAGTATCAGAGATGTGAAAACAGATTTCTAATAGAATGAAAAGGTCTTCACATAGGTAAAGCTTTATTACTCCACTCAGTCACCAAGAAAATGATTTATGCCTTTGTGATCTCAGTACAAAATAAAAATGAATCATTTTGAAATTATCAGATGATTTTGACCAGTGCTATGACTTTTCCTTTCACCTTCCTTTTTCTTCCACATTTTTCAAACTTTTTCTGTGGCACTTTCAGGCAGTAGTCTTTAATTTCAGTTTATGACATGAAATTGTTTTCCAAGTTAAGCAAGTTATTCCATGAAAAGGAAATTACTTTCTACCCACTTCTACATTTCAGCTCTTGATACTTTCGCAGAAATGCAAAAATGCAAAAATGAGACCACAAAGGTCGCTATTAACAGCCCATGATACATTCTCATCTAAGTGAGGCCAGCCTATTCTTTTGTAATGTCACAGGCAGTTATACACCAACTGCATTACCATTCACTATTCCTAAGTTTCAATAATATGCTCATAACTGTGTTAGATGCAACTACAGGTATTTCTTCTTAAAATTTGCAATGAGATACTTCGAGAGACATAGAAAAATTACTTTATTACATAAAATTTATTGTATAGTTTAAAAGCTATCTATAGTTTATATTTTATTGTTATCAAATACCTATTATTTCTTACAGACTATATTATATAATGTGCATCATATAAAATATAATAATATTATTATAAAACCCGTGATTAATGGCTAAACACACTATTATTCTCAGTTTGGGAACATGCAAAAGATGTAGTGAGTTGGTGGAAGCCTAATAACCTGTATCAGAGAGAAAGACCCATGCACAGGGTACAGAGTTATAGGACAGCTTAGGACTTTGGTTCCATCTTCCAAAAGCAGTATTAAACTTCAGCATAACTGAAGATCAAGGGATATTTGGTACCCTTGTGCTAAAGGGAATAAGGAGAAATTAGGGCAAATACTTCATATTTTTACTCTCTTTATCAAATGAACTTACAGAAAAAAAAAATTAAAAGTGTGCTGCACTAAGACTGTGCCAGATCCACAAGCAGCGAGCAGGATGTTGCCACTGCACGTACTCTCACGGTTTAGAAGGAAGCATCGAACTTGGACACTCGCAGAGAAGCTGTGCCATGCTTTGGGAACTTCTTCTGAAAGACTTAGCTGACATCTAGCGGCACGAGCAGGTAAAGTAAAAAATTCAACAGTGGAGAACAGAAATGGTTGAATGTCTTAAAAATAGATCACCTCTTTTTTTGCAAATAATAGGTAAAAAATTCAAGGAATGCTTTGAACACAGCACCTGGTAAATGTAGTTCAAGGTAAATGGGTAAAAACTAAGTATTTCTCTCTACTATATCACCCTCTCTAAAGGTTATCTTCATGTAGATGATTCACTTGACTTACGTACGCTAACGAACCCACTAAGAGATGTTAAGAGTTATTCTGGTTGTTATGCAATCTGATACAGTACAGATTCATCAATAATTGACAGCATAATAAATATAATTTTAATTTATTCTGCACACTAGATGACTAGAAATGATTTCAAATGACATCAAAAAAAGGACACACTACTGTCATTCACTCTCCCTATCCAGTGATTGTTTTACACCCTTCAACACTGATACATTCGCTGCATCTTCAACTGTCTACAGAATCAGCACCAACCCTTTCAAACTGGTGGTATGGGTAAAGATCTGGTTGTACTCTGGGTATTCCACATGAAGTTTATAGGAAATGAACATAGCAATAACAAATCTTAAAGATTAAAAATCAATTAGGAATTTCATTCACATGGTCAAGGCAAAAAATAACTTCCAAAAGAAACAGCACAGAAGTATAGGACACTTTCTGTTGCTAAAAAGCAAACTGATCTCTCACTCACAAGCCACTATATATAGGTTTCAAAGGACAGATTCTTGATAACTTTGCTTGCTTTGACCTTTAGAGGACCATTTAGCAACTTTTTGAGAACTTTTCCCACATACCTTCCAGGGCTCCTTAAGATTTTTCAAGTCATTTTAGGAAAAACAAAGAATAAGTGTTTCACTCTTATTCTTTTACAGAGAAGGTACGATGATCAAACTTCTTCATAAACACAAGATATGGGATTTGGATCAGTTTGCAAAAGAGCTTATTCAGATAAATTTCTGACTGTAGGTTCCTTCAGTGCATAGTACAAAATCACATTTAACCCAAGCACTTCCAATAGTCAGGATATCTACCACCATATTTTTCTGTGATACACTTAAAGAATAAAATGCAACAAGTTATGATGCTAAGTCACAACACAATTTTACGTTCCTGTATGTTCCCATGTGAAATTTTATAATGTAATGTTGCATATGTACAACAGTATGTAGTAATTAATATTTTTTTATCTTAAAATATGTCCTTCCCTTCCTTAAATAATGAAAAGCCACGAGGAACAGAGTATATAGACAATGTTGGGCCTTCTCTAATGCACTTTTACTAGTTCAAATGTTGGTAACAAAGAACGAACAAAAATCCTGTCCCTTTGCTGTTATATTTAAATATTACAGACTGAAGTGAATTCAGGGAAAAGCAATAATTTTAAAATGAATCACAAAAAACAGGAAAAATTCCTCTGAAATTAAAGACAAAATAATAGAGGCTAACAACAGAGACGTGGAGAAAAAAAAGTTGTTCTTTAGAATGTCTGAACATCGGAGACACAGAAGAAAGAACCTCTTGAAGCAGACAGGCTACTAAAAATGGAAAACAAAAAGTTTGAAATGACACCCTTTCATTTAGAAAACTACTAAAACTTAGAAGCAGAACTAACAATTTATGATTTACCAAAGCAGCAGGACCATGTAGCAGCATTTAACTCAGAGTTCACCCACTACAAAACATAACATGCTGCAGTAAGATTTGATATTCTCTTCACAAAGTGAATAATTTAGTGCTGATCTTCTTTGGATACAGGACACATTAAGACTATATAAAATCAGTATTTTCAGGCTAAATATTTTTTAGATTATTAGTCTGGCACTATATAGAAATTTTCACATGGCGTTCTACGTGTTCCAGAGAAATAAACAGCTCCAGAACAACTGTAGAAACAAAAAGGATTCATTTATGATGGATCACATTCTAGTACAAGGAATTCATTGTCAAGGACATACAAAAAAAGAACAGGAACACTATTCGGGTGGCATAGCATTCAGATGTCGTGGAAGCATGTGATACTGTAATTTATTCATCAGTACTATATACCATAACATGTGTGCAGACTCTGTTTCAGGAAACCCTTAAAACACTAATTGCTGGAAATGGTATAGCAGGGGAATATGTCTCAGTAATTTAGTCACTATGCATCTTTTATGAACCTGATGCCTCATGCCAGGCTGGGCTGAGGTCCAAAAAATGAATCAGCACACCATTAAGGAAGGGGCATGGAAGCAGTGGTAGTAGAAGCAACAAAGAGGCAATGAAGACACTCAGACTTGCCAAAGAAACCCAAATCAAAACAAAAAGCACCATACAGGAAGAAGGCATTTACCCTTACACTCTGTATTGCTTATATGTATTTCCTAAGCACCCACTGCTGGTCACTGCTGGCGACAGGATATTTGCTTCAAGTGGCCTTTGGTGTACAAAGTTTTTATGTCCTTCAATCTTGTAAAATGAAAAATCACATTACATCTCGGGAATCATCAGACTTCAAAACTTACAAACAGAACTCTGCACAAGGACTCCAGCAACTAATGAGGAACTCCAAAATGGAAGTCCAAAAATCTTGTTTGAATTATGTCTTGCATATCAATAAACATCAGTACTATTTTTCTGAATCAATTATTTTTCTGATCATCATGATGTAGACCTGACACTTCACTGCCATTACCTAAAAGGCCTAAAAAATATTCATATCATCTTTTCTGGTTTGCCTTTGGCACAGTGTAAGATAAAACAGTATGAAATATGAAAATAATCACCAAAGGCATGCAATATAAGAAAACGACCTGTAGGACATTGCTGCTAAGAGTGAATAAGTACATGGACAGTCAAATATTTGTCTATTTTAGTTCTATTTCTTAATTTTATTTACATACATATATAAAATGGTGAGATCGTCTGGTGCTGAAAGTTACACCACAACTTCACTTATCTGGAAACAACCCGCTCATAATTTTCTTACTATTAAACAAGATACCATACAAAGACAATTAATCATTAAGACATAATGATATTTGAGGAAAACTCAAAAAATCCAGATAAAAAATAACAATCTGATTTAAAAGAGAATGTTTATATTATTCAAAGTTATAAACAGCAAATAAATGAATCTACTTCTCCTCCAGAATCTTTCAGATCTACTCTTATGGAAAACAAAATGTGCAAGACGAACATTCTTTTAATGAAAGACGAAATTGGAGAGATGTACGCTTTTTTATGGATGCCTGCCAGTACCTGTCTCCTCTGCCTCATCTGTTTCCAGGGTTGCTGCAGACACACAAACACATTTTCCTCTCTCGCTGAGACTATGTATTCTCTCGATACCCTTCCAAAATGAATAAATCGCCCTTGCATACATCTACCATTCTTGTGTGGGATAGTCATGCCATTCTTTGTAAGAGTTATTATTGATAATATTTATTATACATTACTGTTGTGTTTACTTTAGTGCTAGCTTGCATTTCCCTGTGCTGAATTTTAAGAGATGTTGCACACACCAGAGACTCGTTGCCTGTCCCGTCCACTCCACAAACTGCTACCATCAATCCACCTCTGTCTACTTAAAGACCTCACTGAGCCTTCTCAGCTTCATAGGTTTTTATGTCCGTTATGTCCTGGCCTTTGTGCAGACACAAAGGCATAAATACTCTGTGTAACACAAATACTGTACTCACATTGGTCTGATGATTGCTATATGTGATCTGCCTAATGACATGGTCAATGTATAAATATACTGGATCATAAGAATTCCTGTGTTAGTAAATTCATTTTTTTCCATTCTCTTTGCCTTTGATGACAAATAAAATATGGACTGTTTTGTACTTGATGACTTGCATACTAAGGATTTAGCATATGGACCTGTATTAGAACACAGTGCGGCTATACTAAAGAATATATCACAACTGGTGAGAAAAGGAAGATGCTGTTAACTTTTCTGTAAACTGGGACTCCTCAACAAATTCACTTTAAGTTTTACTGCCATTTAAGTTCCTGGTTTTATGATAAAAACTGTTCCTTGTAATATTTCACTTTGTTTAGCAGAGTCAATCATGCCAAGGGAAAGTGAGATCTAATATTAAACTTTGTTGTTTCTGATTTTGACAATTAGACAATTTGTCAAGCTTACACTTAGAAAACCAGACATCAATAAAGTGTTCAATACAAAATTTCAGAAAGTCTCGTAAATGGAATTACCATACTTATGTTACAGTCTAAAATCACAGAAAACTGCTTCTATAGAAGTATGTTTCATTGAGAAAGAGTAGTTAAATGCCAATGCCTTAATATAATAAGCAAATGTAAAAGTACTGCACTGCTGAGTCAGAGGGAAGCATTTGAAAATACAACAACAAGTAAAACTAGAAAGGGTAAACATGTAAAACTGCTTTTTGCCATCATGAATGAGTGCATGTACGGATTTTCACTAGATTAATTTTAACTGAGTTGGCAGTTCACTGAAAACAACTTATAGAAAGAAACATTTAAATTCTTAACATTTGATGGAAAGTATATGTTTGCACTACTTAAATCTGTAAAATGCAGGAGTCAGGGAAAGAAAAAAAATAATTTAAAAGTATACCTTTAATGTTTCAATTTCTTCTTTGTGTTCCCTCTTTAAATGTAAAATGGCAGCTTGATACTCTGTGAAAATTTAAAACGTACATTACATTAGTCAGAAAATAATGTGCAATCTTCAGCAGAATATATTTCATACAACACCATCAGGTCCAGAATGTAGATGTAGGCTCTCAAATAAAAGACCTTTTATAATGGTGATGGAAAAGAAAATCTGAACACAGTAATTTGCATTATTTTCTAAGACCACATGACCAGACTTTCCATGGTGTTTCTGAGAGCAGAGGATAAAGCATAGAGGTCTTCCACGCTGAGAGAGGTAAATGGGGGGAAGAGACATCGAACTGAAATAACAAGAGGAAACTTTAGTTTTGCTTAACTTTGCAGATAAATGTAGAGCTGATAGGATATTACGACATACACATGCATGCATACACGCATCTGAATTCTAAAAAAAGCATTAAATACGATGATTTAAACTGAACTGTAAACATACAAGCACTATACAGAGCAAAATGGATAAAAGAGCAATCACAAATACAAATGAAGACCTGGAAAAATACCCAACAGCATCAGATAAAAAGATTTCTTTGTCTTAATTCTATCAGAAGAAGATTAATTACAGGGTTTATGTACCTTCACAGGGTACTAACTAGCTCTTCCATTTAGTGAGAATATAACAAAATCCAAAGATCTAACAAAACTGAAAGCACGAAACATAAAGCCGGAGAAATTTAAATCAGCAATGAAAAAATGAGGAGGCTGGGCATTGATTACACAGGTTTAGTGACAGCTGCAACGTTAAGGTGTAGATTTACCAAACGGACCTCTAGAACCTGGGTCTCATACTATGGTTTCCCTCATTCCATACCATAGCTACCTTTGGCCAGATGAAGAAAGAGAAGACCTTTCATTATGGCTGTGTAATGATTTAGGAGAAGCCTGTCTTCTGTAAGACACTGGCCCAGAATCTACAATCCTCCTAAAGAAGCAACTGCAGTTCATTCTTAGATCATCAAAGCCCCAATTCTATGAGTTTCCAAATCAAACTTCATCCAAAAGCGTATTTCCAGTTCTCTGGATTGGCTTCTGCTTCCTGAACTACAAAAGGAATCAAATCCTAATTTAAACAAGGATTGAAAATAGTCCAAAGACTTTAAATTTTACTGTCAATATTGTCTAACACTGAGAGGGTTGCATGGTCCCTGAACAGTAGAACCAATAAAACAGCTTTAGAACATCAAAGTGTGGACCAAAGCATCAGACCAGTAAAATATTCCAGTGCCTAGGTGCTTTTTTCATTTTTTTTTTCCCCTTTCTTTTTTCTTTTTTTCTCTTGAGAGCACATGGAGGAAAGAGGAGAGGAAAGAACCTGGTCGTCACCCTGAAATCTGTATGATGCGGACGCTTTTAATGCAAAGGTATTTTTTTTAAATGCAGGTGAAGCTACACGCAAGCAGCTGAACTGATATACAAAATAAAAAGGAAATGGGATTGATATTTTACAAGACACAAAATAAAAAACTCGGGTGATTTCAACCAGTAATGGTATCTATTAAACTCCACCTTCCTCTCTAACAGGCCTCTACTTAGAGCTTTCCAGCATGGGAAAATTGCCTGACTGCTCTGCTGGAATCACAACCAGTTAGGTCTACATGCTTTTAGATTTTCTGCTGTTAATTCCTTTGACTCATTGATATTCCCGCTAGACACAGGCTCTGCTTATCCATTCACCTAAATAGGACTTAATAGCTGCCTCAGGTCCCCAGAAAAAGTTGTGACCCTTCTGGCACCTCAGCTGGTTAAACACTCTCTCAGTTTGCAGTGCATGAACCTTATGAACATCCTTAAAGATTAGCTCTTCAAGGTCACGTGATAACCGAAGCAAACAACAGGCTTTGAAAATGCTGCTAACAATCAGTTCTTAGTTTGGCTGACAGAAGGATACAGATCTACAGATCTATCTTAACAAAAAGATCTACTTTCTATGTGGGATTGCCCAATGCCTAACATTCTTTGGGATTTGGGTAAGAGTCATAGTTCACATATGCTGACGTAGACCTGCAGGGGCACCAAAAGCAGATTTTTCACCATGTAAACCCATTCCCAGCCCTCTGTTGCTTATTTTCTTATCTTGGCACAGATGTTTCTGCAGTCAAATAAGGGTGGAAGAACCCATGGATGAAACCTAACACAGCACAAAAAGTTAAAGAATATTTTAAAAACTAAGTATATGTAATTTTTCTGTCAGACATTTTGCAAGACACCATCATTTTAAATTAAGTTGGCACGTGTTTTCACCAATTCTCCTAGCTCCAAGCTCAGAATTAAGTTTTAGAGATTGTTTTGTTTAATCTTTGTTCTAAGGCAGATGTAAGATAGAGAGCAGCAATTCTTTTATAGTTTATTTATTCCTTAAAAAAAAAGCTTAGAAAGTACTAGACTACCAGAATTAATAAACCTAATTCATTACTTAAAATGCTACTACTGCATAAGAGCAAGTGTATCATAAACTGACATACTGTAACTTATTTAAGAGATTGTCTACCATGCAATAAACTGACATTCTACAGCATAAGCTGCTTCTGTTTCTTTCTACCATTATATTTCTTTTTTAATTAGAAGTAACGGTCTCCTGGATTGAAGCTGACACCTGGCAAAGCACCTTTTTAATTCTTCTCAATCAAACATTTATTTTTGTGTGTAAGGTATTATAATGAAAATGAAACACATCTCATTTATAGTTTTATATAATACAAAGTATCTCATATCCCTTCCTTTCATATTTTTTGTGAAGTCACCTTAATTTGGTATAATTCTACATGGATAGTTAACACTCCATGAAAATATCCTGCACACAGAGATGGAAATCTGAATCATTAAACCATTGAAGAATTTGACTAGAAATAATAGTTACATACATCTAATTGAAAAAAAATCAGTTTCTGCACATACTGGCAGCAGAATAATAAATTTCATTATGCAGTGGTAAAATCACAACAGCAAAGTAAACAATAATGACATGTTAATGATATGCTTTATAAACTACTGAGTTCTCATGAGAACGATAATGATGAGAAAATGACCCTTCCCCCCATCACCACTATGACTTTTCTGCACTTTCATCCCTTACATTCATATTTTCTTCCTCTAGGCTCTGTCATACATATTTTGCATCCACTGCGCAACTCATACCAACATTACACCAGAAAGCTCCTCTCTTCACACAGAAGTAGGATGAAAAGATGCCTGGGGTCTAGATCAAAAGACTTTGCAGAGTTCTAAGTTCTATCCAGACCACTTTCAGGTGAACAGTTACTACCCAGTGAAGGTACCTGGCAGGTATCCAGTCAATCAGGTTTTACAGAAAAGCTGCACTGAGGCATAACAGGGGAAAAAAAAAAGCTATGTAAGTAAAATAAAATATCTAGTTTGGGAAAATAAGCTCATTGTAGACTACTAAAGAAACAAAATCTTGGAAAACGGAGCTGAAGTTCTTACGAGAAACTGATTTGGTTTACAGAAGACACTCCAAAGTGCAGTGAATTAAGCAAAAAAAAATCTTACTTTGGGATTACCCATGTCACATACTCCTAACTTACAGAGTTTCAGGGACACAACGCAAAGTCTATTTTTGTTCCCTTTTCTACAGACCCCTGAAGATGTAAACTGAGAACTGCCACAGTGCAGAGTGGTCTGACTGTGAAATAAAGATCATGCAGTTTCACAGTGAACAAAATTTTTTCTCTATTGAGACAACCCAAAAGCCTATTGCGCCTACTATCCTGTCTCTGTAGCTAAAAAAGCAGGTGACACATAAAAAGTTCAAAACCAGACAAAAGGTAATAGTGCTTTTCCAGTACACTCTTTCAGCAACCTGATTTGCAATTCAGGAACTTTCTAAACCAGAGAAGTTGTCTGCATATTTAATAGTTAGCAAGTGGATTCCTCTTCCATGAATGTGCATTGCTGATTTTAATACTCCTGCAAGCAGACAACGTCCTACAGCAAAGAATTAATTGCCCATTAGGTAAAGACTCTTTTGCTCATTTTGAATCCATGCCTGTTAGGTTCATTTGATGCCTCCACTTCCTGCGCTGGATGAAACAGTGAACAACTGTTCACCATTTACCATTTGCTGTTTCTTATGATTTTAGAGATCTCCATCCTATACCCCTTTGATTCTTCTCCAGTTGAAAGAATATTGGTCTACATAGGCTTTCCTCATATGGAACATGTTCCATATCGTTGATCAAAGTTGCTGTCCTTCCCTGAACCTTTTACAGTTCTACTGTACCTGGTGTTCATGAAAGTACAGTTTCCCACAAAATTCAAAATGTGGACATTCATACAATGGCATTATGATGATCTAGAAGATTTCATCTTCTATTTCTTTCCTCCTACTTCCTATCACTTCAGTTGCTTTTTGATCACTACTGAGCACTGAGCTGACATCTCCCAAGATCTATTTTAACATCAAGGTCTTGTTTTTAAAGAGTAATGATCAGATCAGAGTTCACTAGTCTCTGTATGTATTTAAGATTTTTTCCCTCAAGTGCATGTTAATAGCTCTGTGTTTTGGATTTCCTTTTCCATTTTATTCCACAGTCCTTCAATCTTAGATATTTTCTTTCCTTCATTTTTGTTTTTACTTCTCATGAAAAAAATTTGCATTCTGATGAGAGAACGCTAAATTTGCATTCAAGTCTTATCTTCACCACTCTTACTAACTTTGTATCAGCTGCAAGCTTCCCCTTCTCAAGTCTCACTTTTCCAGTTCATTTATGAATATGTGCAGAGTGTAGAGCTGCACAGTGTTTGCAATGTCAGCGAGTTTGCTGATGACACAAAACTGGGAGGAGCGGCTCATAAGCTGGAGGGTCTTGCTGCCATTCAGAGGAACCTCAGCAGGCTGGAGACATGGGCTGACAGGAACCTCATGAAGTTCAAGAAGGGGAAGTTCCTGGGCAGGAACAACCCGAGGCACCAGGACATGCTGGTGTAACTGGCTGGAAAGTAGCTTTGCAGAAAAGGACCTGGGGGACACCAGGTTGAACATGACTCAGCAATTTGCCATTGTAGCAAAGGTGGCTAACAGTATCCTGGGCTGCACGAAGAGAAGCATTGCCAGCAGGTCGAGGGAGGTGATCCTCCCCCTCTGTTCAACACTGGTGAAGGCACACTTTGAGTGCTGTGTCCTGTGTGGAGCTCCCCGGTACGAGAGAGATGTGAGGCTTTTTTAAATCCAGCTCCATATACGCATTCCAATATTCACTGTACATTAAATGTTATCTCTTGTAAAATCATAATTGTTCTTTTTTTTATACTGTTTGTTTGAAGCATTATTCTCTACTACAGATACATACAATTATGATTAAAACAAGAAGACCGGAAATAATTTTCATAATGACTAAATATATTATACATTCTGGTAACAAGAAAATAAATCTCTGATTTCTTGAAAATCTGGAGGAGACTGAGAAAGGGTAAAATTAGCTACTTCCACTTCCTTATCATAAGGTAATACAACTTTTGAAATGCTGCAGTTAAAGCATGGAATTAACATCTACAATAAAGTAATTCGTTGCAAGAAGGAAATGAGATTGTGTTTTAACTAAATACCCACTGCAAGGAGGAAGCAACCTGTAATTGCGTTAACATAGTATGTCAATGGATAGGAGAATCATTGTGGAAGCACAATGGGAAAGATGAAGAAGCAAAACCAAACCATTAAAAATAGGTGAATAATTAAGATGGACAAGAGGTGAGCAAAGGGCTTAAAAGGCTCTAAGGTGGCAGAAAGTTCACTGTAGAATCACAGACATCAGCTGTGTGGAAACAACAGAGTATCAGTTGCTGTGAAAGAGTGGACAAATGCCTACAGCAATTTACTCATCATATCTGCTGGAGCAAAGAGTGTACAGCTGGAGCAAAGAGTGTACAATACACTAAAGAACATTAGGGGTGTACAGATATGACAGCAGAAGGTTTTATTCATGTTCTTTTGAATAGCAATTTAAAAATAACAGTACCTGGAACTCAAAAAGTTGACAGATACCAAAACTTACATATGGGGAAAAAGGTAAGGCAACAGAGAAAGGTTGCTTACCCTGATGCAAGTTATGCAAAATGCACATACTTTTTAATAGTTCTTGTATTTTACAACTATCAGTTTTAAACTTTAATACAGAACAATCTGAAACAAAGGAAGACATTTCAATATATGGAACTAATTTTTACAGCACTGTGTTTTCTAAAATTTTGGTCCTCAAAGCTAGTCTTGCAAATAAAATGTATAACACAGGACTGCTCAAATCTACCCTTAGTAATCATGAAAACCAAATATCTAAAATAGCAGCATATTCTAGTTTTTTTAGGCCCTTGATATCTGAATATGAATGAGTCCATCAGTATTTACTGCCCCAACTGTTCAGCTTTAGCATTTATCCTGAACTTCTAGGATAGACACGGTTTCCAGGCAATACACCCGTAACTTCTGCAGGCCTGTTTGTGTCTATGGTTTCTACAGAGAAAGTTGAGCTAGGATATCTTAAGGATACGGAATAGAGAGATTAGTTTAAGCTGGCTTCTTTAAAGCACACAGAATTCCCAAATAATTACACCGCTAAACTTTTTAATTATACATTCAGAAGACCTTCAAAACCTGAACCATGTTTTACTGTGTTCAAGAAGTTGCATAGGCCAGAATTCCTTCACCTCAGAACCCCAGCTTTTTTAGGTAGAGATGAGTGGTAAGATTTTCTTTTTCTGTTCCACCAACAATTTTAAGATTTTGTTTACTTATTGTTCCATTGGAAAGGAGGGAAAAAATATGAGATTTTTATGGGATGGGCAAATGTAATAGTTTGCTCATTTGCCAAATCTCCAAGCAGACAGTAAATCACGAGTGGCCTGTAACTCTAAATATCTAAGTGTTTCTAGGACCTCCACACCACAACCCAAGTCCTGTAAGGCAGGGTCTACTCTGAGTGAGGGAAATGAGAAATACTATCAATCGAATTATCAGGAAGAGATAAGTCTGTCAGACTAAACTCTTCAGAAGTCCACTTACATATAGACAACATAACTTTCCTACCTTGGGGTCATTGATGATATGTGCTGGGAAATTCTACCAAATTCCAATATAAGTTGCTTTAAATTATGCCAAAATGTCTGAACACTGTCTTCTTTCCTAAGAAAAATTCATGCAGCTGTAACAAACATGAGTGGACTTTCAATTATGAAACTTCATAGGGAACAGGACAGGACTTCAAAGTCCTTTGGATTTATTTCTTCTAATATGATGTCCACTTGCATCATCATCTAAATGGTGTTCCATGGTAGAATTAAGGATGAACTTGTTCTTCAGTGACATAATGTATTAAGAGTTTATGCTGGTCATAAGATTTGTTTATAAGTTTTATAAAATAATCACACTGAATATTCACCAGCAACATTTAGTATTCCTACCTCAACTACAAAAAAAGGATCAAAAAAAGAAAACAAATCTTAATCCATAGAAATTTTAACTCAGCAGATTGCTATACTGTAATTGGTTGAAAAGTGTGAGAACAGGGAACTGCTTAGTGAACAAAGATCACCCATACACAACACAATGACAGTTTCTTAACTTACAGACATCAAGGAGAAAACAAGCTAGAAATATTGAGGCAATACATTACATTAATGGGAGGACTCAGAAAGAACTTCTTGTTCTTCAGAAAGAGTGTTTTAATACTAGGGAGCTGGTTTCATCACCTGATAATGTCTTTAGGAAGCTTTTATGCAAATATTTATTTTAGCAAAAAAGGCATACCAAAACTTCAGAGTATTTATGTACATTATGGATTATATAAACTCAATATACATAAAGTGGCACATTTACAAAAAGTACTCTGGTTCACCACCTTCGTGACATCAGAATGAACTAGTTAGTCTTCACCCAGGATACCACAAACCCCCCTTCCTATCTCAGCTGTCAGAGACGGACCCTCCAGAAGATGTCCCTTTCTCTCATTTCCACATACACAGAAAAATATAACTGAATAAGGCATGTTGCAAGGCATTTTTGTCAGTCACTTCCGCAAGCAACTGCAGAAGTGACAAGTCATTGCAGAAAGAGGAATACTATCAAAAATCCTCTTTTAAAATAAACTGAGTTCCAATTCAGCTTCATTTAATTGTCACATACTCGATAATGCGATAATTCAAAAGAGCTGCTTAAAAGGAGTTTCCAAGTTACTAGAGTTTGCACAAAGTAAGTTCCTTAAGTTTCATTTGAAATCCAACAAGGGCTCTGTGTGTCCTGTTCTTGGTGGGATACAAAACTGAACAAGAAAATGCAGAAAGACACAGCAGGGACTACATCTAAAATAAACTTTCATAAATCAGGTTAATGTCGTTCATTCCCTTTCTTAAAGAACAACTAAATCTCTGTTTCCTTCAAAAGACATCCCTATTGATTTATTGCCAATGGCATTACCAGTTAGTAACTAATTAGCCCTCACACTGTTTTCAGTGGGATGTTATTGTATTTCTTTGGCAGTGTTAAATGTGCTCTTGTTTTGAATGAGGACCAGTGTGTGTCGAAATACATCAAGGTTATGGAAAACCATAAAGTTATCATCCCTTTAATCCTTCTGACTAATACTAAACCAGTAAACAGGGAAAATTTAGTTCTTGTACAAAAATCTTCAGTTCTCATTTCTTACATGCAATACTTTTTCAAATATGTAAAAGTATGCTGCTACAGTACTTCTCATCATTTATTAATTCATTTCACCTTGTCTTCTTGCTTAACTTCAGCTGTTGCCTCAGTTTTATGCAAGATACACCTCACAATGGAGGACCATAGCCTACTAACTCAGGAAAAACTTTTCAAGCTCAATTTTGACTACATGTACAGTCTTTGCTTCAAAGATTTTTAGAATAAGCACTGCCAGATTATAACAAGCCCAACTATCAGGCATACTCGATTATCTCTAAAATGGGTTACATTTACCCAGAGTTTGCTCATAGACAAGAGAAATGTAATACACAAGCTCTCAATTACGATATTCTTCCAATCAGACTCTACATCTTAACTTTGCAAAATTTCACACTCAGCATTGTGGGATGGATCTGAAAGTCAAAGAAATCACCCTAAGTTCCACTCACTTTGGTGGGATGGCAGCCACTGAAACTGAAGTAACTTAAGCTCAGAATTCTGACAACAGTTCCTCATCTACATTACAGAACTTCTGTAGTCTTTATTAAATTTTCAGTCCTAGACAGTGGTAGGTACTGCAGACTCTGCCTTTACCATTTTTATTCCATTAAGGAAAGGTAAATATTGCCTTTACAGTAACAAAAGAGACCAAAGACTAGACACATACAGACAACATTACACTGTTTCACCCACCTGGTGGTCCCTCCTTGTAAAGCTTTAGGTGAGCTAGAGACAAAAGCATAAGTAAGATTGTATTTAAGCTTCACACAGAGAATTTCTATTTTTACACTCATTAAAATCATATCCTAGTCTGCCAGACTCCCTGCTGTTTATTCATTACTACAAACCTGTACCTCAGTCATTATTTTAATCTCCCATTTATATACTTTTGTCTTGCAAAAAGTTATCAACCGTTTATGAATTCCTTAATTTCTTAAGTGTTCCTAGATACTAGCACTGTCCATCAAACCAATTCTAAATCAAATAGCAAGTATTTAAATAAATCTCTACCGCGTAAAAAATCTCACAGACATTCCTTAGTTAACCACAGGCCACATGCAGTAACACTTACTTTGAAAAAAAACTTGCAAATCTCTTCATGAAGCTCTCAGCTCGATACATACACAGAAATGCATATCACTAACTGTAGAATGATTAAATAATGTATTTTATTATTTCCTCAACATTTCCAATTGGAAACAACAATGGGATTCACTCATTACGAGTCTTTTCATCTTGCTTGGTGAGGCAAGGAGAGCAATACAGATCAGAAAGCTTCACAGAATCACAGAATGTTCAGGGTTGGAAGGGACCTCTGTGGGTCATCTAGTCCAACCCCCCTGCCAAAGCAGGGTCACCTACAGCAGGCTGCTCAGGACCGCATCCAGGAGGGTCTTGAATATCTCCAGAGAAGGAGACTCCACAACCTCCCTGGGCAGCCTGTTCCAGTGCTCTGTCACCCTCAGAGGGAAGAAGTTCTTCCTCATGTTCAGATGGAACTTCCTCTGCTTCAGTTTGTGCCCAT
>Ga0065711_1005876_pt1 | contig 26027 bp, 13 predicted proteins | sample Hoacrofraction12_FD_59098 | JGI IMG/M metagenome (GOLD analysis project Ga0065711, IMG submission 59098) | Hoatzin crop microbial communities from Cojedes, Venezuela - Epithelial fraction 12 v2 (version 2) | ecosystem: Host-associated > Birds > Digestive system > Esophagus > Crop | place... | reverse complement strand
AAAAAAAAAAAAAAGAGTGCAAATTTCCAGTGTGAAATAGCAACAACGAGAAGTTCAGATACTACTGCAGCCCCTCCAGACCGGGGTAACCACAGTCCACCACAGATTTCTCTGGTGCTCTGACTGCATGAGTCATGCGTACATAGGGCACAATTCAAAGTTGGCTCTGGGTTAATAGGAGGGTATTAGTGTGCTGCAACACTGGTAAAATCATGAAAGACCATCATGTCTTCAGGACAGAGCAGCAATTTCTTCTCTACATCTGAGCTCACACTATGATCTGGAAGAACCTGCTGGAGCTGTTCAATTCCTTCCGTGCACACCTCTGGGATTCCTCCTCGGCTATTCCCAGTGGTTGCTCTCCTCACTTCTTGAAACACTGCAACGTGATGTGGTCTTGCTTTGAAGTGACTAGTTGCGACATCCCACAAGAACAGAACAAATCTAAATCTTTTTCTCCAGATCATTACTATGCTTTCTCTTCTTCTTGCATGACACATTGTTCCCCACCTTTTCATGTCATAGTTTTTCCCCCACCCTCACAGAAAGGAGTCCTCGGGTCTCAGATCTAATGCTAAGCTCTGTCAGATGACTTTACAGCTGGCTGTAGGAGGCTTTTGCCACTGTCCCTGTGCTAATTTGCGTGGGATGGACACTTCTCAGAAGTCACCTTGGAGGGAGAGTCACAGGTAGATGAATATCAATTTGAGCAAGAGGGAGAGAGCAGGAGAAGGAACAAATCTTACTAGACTTTGGTCAATAAGTTTTGTGGAGCATAGAAATATACTCAGGCTTTCTCTGAGCTTGCTAAACAGATGTTGCTGGCAGTGTGGATGAAGAAGCACAAAGCATATCTGAGGCTGTAAAACTCACCTGAGAATCAGGGTAGACATCTGGGCTCTCCCTAGTACCTGCTGTTCCTGAGGAAGAGGAAACAAAAGCTGTCCGTCTGCACACTTATTTGAGTGCAGTCTTACAAAGACCTTGTTCCTGGAAAAAAAAAAAAAAAAAATCTAAAAGCAACTGCTTGTGTATTTCTGTTAGCTGCCGTCAGTAGAAGCTTCTGGCAAGTCCTGCCCAAAGCTGTTGACATCTTCTTTCTCTTGTGAGAGGCTTTGAAACTCTTTTCTAGACATCTGATTTTCCCACTGTCTGCACCTCACAGCAAGTAATACCGTTTGCTTTTACTTTTGCTTCACCCAGCTTGAAACAGCATGTAGCTATGCAGCAGCCTTGATCGGATAAACATCTGGATTTCTCCTGCTGTACGCAGTAGCTGACAAGCACTGGCCACCCATTTAACTCCTGCAGTCAGAAATGTACTTGTCCTCCACACTTGCCATTTTCCCAGGATCACCAAATCTGGGTCCTTTGTCCACTGTAACCTTTTATCTGTTGATATCACCAGACACATAATGGCATCGGTTTAGGGGTAGCTGCCCACACTGGGGATACTAATTGTTGCTAATGGTGACCCTACTGCATTAGCAAATTTTAATTCCTCTTACGTGGCCTCCCCCTATTCAGACAGTTCCATTTCTAATAGCCTTTGCCTCCACATTTTCTGCAAATGTCATCTGGCCTGCAATTCCTGGGAAACAGTCTCTCTCATCTGACCCATGGGACACCCATGCATAGCCAGAACTTGGGTCGCTTCCAATTTACATTCCCCCCCCTTCCCTTAATCCACATCACTAGCAATTGTTTTTTGAAATACTGCATCTGGTACAAAGGAGTCACCCAGAGGCTGGGAACGAACAGCTGATGCTTGTCAAAGAGATGCATAGTCTGATCCACAGGTTATCACTATCTTTGATTCGATCAGCTGTGCCTGTCTCCAAATATGATTCTTCCCATGGCTTGCACTAGGCACAGGTCCTTATCTGCCTCTGCCAGGGCCAAGTTTAGATTTGGCATAGCAGATTCTCCCTCGCTTGAGCTATGTCCAAGGTACATGATGGAATGAAAGCCTTCATAAACAGTCTCCTCAAGGCTGTTCCTCCCCCCCACTACCATCTGATTTGCTATCTTTGCCATTATTTTAAGAGGGCAAATCTTCCCTCTGTCTCCTCAGGAATGGTTATCAAAATAAAACAAAAAAAAAAGCACACACATGCATACACACGTGTGTGTGCAACAAAAAGAAAAAGGACTATATTTCTATATATTTATTTATATTGAATAAAAATTAAAAGAGAAGGTAAGACCCAAAATGCACAGTGGGAAATTGTTGGTAAAGACCCTTTGGTCTGCAGCTAACAGGCACTGCCAGATACCAATACTTTCTTATCAGTTGAGCCATTTACAGAGAAAGCAGTGCTCAGAGCCCATCCGCTACTCCCAGATTCCAGGCCTTTTCTGCGCAACTAGTATATCTTTCCTCCACCAAATATATTTCTGCCATTTTAAATCTGCTTCTACCAGCTGCAGTACTTGCCTGTGGGTTTTAAAGAGTGACTGAAACATTGCAAATAACACATGCCATTTCCTTCTCTAACTTTGTTAGACAAAATGCAAGAGATCCATGATAGGACGAAAGAGATTACAGGACTGCCTCCTTGGTGAGAACCTGTCTGTGCTGCTCTATATCTGTTGTTAGGTACATGCCTAATAACCTGACTCTCGGACGGATGAGCATCAGAATTTAGGAAGGTAAATATTGAAGATATGCATACAACATCCATTTTCTAGTCCTTTTAGCTCTAAAGGAGAAATGGAAGTAACTAGTACAGGGTCATCTGTCTAAATCTTCAGGCACAGAATTAGAGAGGAAGCAGTCTGGCTCCCTACCTACTTCCAAAACAGACCTATCCTCCTTTGGTTGTTCATGTGAGGTGTGGGCAAAAGTTATGGGAGTAGAGCTCAAAAAACACAACCCAACCAGCCCGTAAAAACTTTACCCTTTGTCTCTACTGGAATTATAATGGTGTTAGATACCCACATCAAATTCTTGTACAAAGAATGCTTCACTTTCAGCACAAAGGAATATTTATTGCAATTATTTGGCAAAATAACTTTGCAAAAACAAATAGCTGAAAGAAAGCTTTGATATATTTGCAGACATTTTATGAAACAAAAGGAAACGTAAATTCTTTGATTAAATCATACATAATGAATTATTCATCCAGCCCTTTTTTGCCTTAATCAGTTAACACAAAGTGATAACGTGACTTTAGACAAAATGAAAACAAAACCTGAGGAACTGTAAGGAAGGAAGCAGAATCTGAAATGTGAACCAGAATAGAGTATGCATAATGAGATTACGAAGATTCCTTTTAAGACGGGGGTAAAGAGGGAAAGCCAGTACACCTTTTGAACAAAGAACAACAAATTCATCTTTCATGACCTTGATCACGTCAGTTCCAAATGAGAAGGCATTTGCTGGGGACTTGGAAGAAAACTAAGCCATCTGAAGTTTTCCTGAGTACTCTTACCTGCACTGTGCTCACAGCCACTGCAAAAGAGCCTGTTTAGAGTCTGGAAAGCCCAGCCTCAATTCTTTGATCCTGCCTCTTGGAAGAAGTATTTAGCCCTGAGACTGAATGTGGGAAAATAAACGACAAGTTTCATGGTCTTACTAATGGATTCAGAGCACAATGTCCTGTCTGCCTTACTGGGAGGTAGATCTGGATTGAAAAAGTAAGAATCATGCTTTGAGCTAATCATAATCTTTCAGGGCTGTGAACCAACACCACTGGACCAGAGAAGGAGCAAGTCTTGCTTACTGTGCAAGCAGAGCTGAACCAGAAGAGAGCAGCACTCCCCAGTGCACGAGCCTACACGCAGAACTGAGATACATGGGGCTAGCCGCTATTAAAATCTGTTCCACAAAAGTGGGAAAACCACAACTAACCACTGTTTATCAGAATTGCGGGACCTGTTAACAGGAGAAAGAAGGAGCAAGAAAAGGAGGTGTAAATTTTTACACATTAAAGAGCTTGTCTCCAGAATGTAGTGAAGGCTTAAACCCAAGATTTTGCCAAAGCAGACATACATAAGCATACCCAAGTACTTGAGGCGTGTACGCAGCACAGGGGTACTGAGGCTCTAGCACTAGTTGGCATAGCACAGTCTCCCACATAGTAAAACCTAGACACCATTTAGATCAAGGCTACATCTAATTCTGATCAGGGCAAGAACTCATTCACGGTGCTCTGTGAGGTTCCCTTTTGAAAGTTTGGAGCAGCACAGCGGGAGCCCTCTCCACCACCTGTTGCCATGATTTTGCGAGCCAGCCCTGCCACTGAGCAATAACACAAGAGCTCTACTCTCGAGACACAACTCTCTACAAGGCTGATTTCACCGTACGTAGTTTCCCCAACCCTCATCATGTTAGCAATAAGACTCCATGTTAGTGCAATGCCTGTCACATCAGCATACAATTTCCTTCTCAGAAAAGCCCATATTCATCAACATGGAAAAACAATAATGGATCTGTTTAATTGAAGTTTTATATACTAAGAGTACCAACAAAATCTGCAGGTAAACATGAATTTTTCACATTTTATCATCATACAAAAAGTTCTACATATGGATTTAGGACTTCATGTATTCATATTTCTGTAAAAAAAATGCCACACTTTCATGGAATTTACTACACCGGTGAATATTTATCAAGAATATTCTGTGATTTTTACCGGACTCCTTTTCCTTTGACCCCTAAATGTCTCAGCTTGAACCTGCATGAAATACATGCATACAAAAATATAAAGAGACTCCAAAGACAGAAAGAGAAGTGGCATTTGGAATTCCAACCTGCTGAGAAATATTTACTCTTACTTCACTTGACTTAAAAGTAGCTGAAGGGAGTTACTCTGAACAGTAATTTTATGCCTTGTAAAAGCTATCAAAGCTGCACACAGATGCATTTTACAGAGACTCAAAGCAATGCTCACACTTCTTGGCAGGTGAGTTAAGCCTGTGGCACTGTCTGGAGACAAGGTTGCAAGGGTGAATCAAGCGGTCCTGAAGATCCAAACCATTACATGAATTTAAACATTTTCTCAGCATCTGTATTCCCCAAGCCACAAGTGTGCTTTTGTTGGTTAAGCCTTTCAAAATGCTAATGTTCTCCAAATGGCTACAGCTCTAAAATCCTGTGGTGCCCAAATGGGCTCCAACGCAAGCTAGTCCGCATATCTAACTAGTCCTGTTTGTGGACCAAGCAAAGGCAGGTAATTCCTCTCAGTAAGGTACTAGCTTCAGACCTGAAGTATTATTTCTGGAGACTTGACAGGAAATATGCTAACAACTGCACCTACTTTTTAAAAAAAACAAAACAACAACAAAACATACGGTCCCCTAAAGAAGGTGGTAGCAGTTGCTAAGTTAAATTTCTATAAGCTGCTAATACAAAATGCTGTATTGATGCAAACACAGTACATGGCAATTAAGATGCAAGCCTTGAAAAGAGGATAATAGGAGCCATGCTCTTTTATAAGTAGGCTATTTTAATATGTTTTCACTTTAAATTCCTACCTCCTGTTACTGCTAATCCCCTCAAATCCAAAAGAAGCAACTGTGTGTTGCTAGAAATAGATTTGAATGTAGTTACTGTAGGATGCCATGAATATCGCCATCAGAAACTATGTACTGTGCCACCTTTCCTGCCACCTTTACCCTTCAGTTTTGGCTTTTTGACTTACATTGCAATAGTTTCTTATATATGATGCAGCACTATTTTGTGCTTTATTTCTCTGCTTAGTTCCAGAGGTCAAAATTAACATGTAGCAAGAGAAATAGAATAAATACAGGTCAATCTATTAATTGGATGACCTAGTAAGAACCTCACAATAAAATCTGAAGGCCAAGATTTTTCAAAAGCAGGTGGAAATGAGATTTTTGCATGTATACTAGTTATTGTAAGAAATCACCACTTTAAAGCCTGCAGTCAGTTCTAACCTTGAGTTTACTTTAGAAATAGGTAACAGCAAACCTAACAATAAGAGCTACATGAATGTCTTTGTTTAATATAAAATGGTCCCTTCTAAGAGGTGGGTGGACAGCAACAAGTTTTCAGGGAGGCAGAACTAAAAAGTAATGCTCTTGAAACCTGTGACTCCAACCATCATTGTGTGAAAGAATCAAATGGGTCACTGAAGACCCTTCATAATTAGACGACTGGCTCCCAGTAATATCCACAGGAATTCCAGGACCAACTGGCAACATGAATTAATAGGAAATGTTTCTCCAAAATCCCCTTTTCATTTTCTGAGATGTCAGCCAGGCACTCCTATACCCAGCTGTATTGCAGATGATTTGGTTATTCATTCAAATCATCAGTTGAACTTCATCAGTTTATCTGAAGGTTACAGTTAGTTCTATGATGGCATTATATGCAACAATCACATATTAGAAAAGGCGAGACCCTGATTCTTCAATTTCACCACAAAAATATTCCACCCACAAAAACAATGAAAGTGACTTACAGACCTTACTGCAGGGGCCACCATTCATACTCAGGGTAGAAACAGAAGCATGACTTAACTCAGCAGGCTTGGAGCTTCTCACCTCCATTGGCCACTTCTTTTCTCTTATATTAATTGGGGTAGGGAGGGGGCTGCACCGTTGCCCAAATGTTAACTGGCAGCAAGCCGTGCAGATTGGGTCTCCCCTGCATAAAGCCTAATGGGATGCTTCATCAGTCAGAGCTCTTCCTTATAGTGAGCTCCCTAAAGACGACCAAACTGAAAAAAAAAAAAAAGCCAAATTTAATTAGATTATAAACTAATTAGCTGGCTTTAAAAGGGGAAAACTCAAAAGAGGGTAGGTAAGGCAGAGCAGAAATAAAAAAGGTTTATACCCAGGTCTTCCCCTGTTAGCTACATTCTTGCAAGTAGGTCATTGCTTCCAAACATGGATTCAAGCAAATTAATGGCTCTACTTTGCAGCAAACTGCACAGGTCCTACAGTCCCCTCTGGTGTCCTGGAACCACTCATTCCCATCACCAGAGAGCTGGTTGTGGGTTCTAACCCTGCTGTCTACTGCAATCTCTTTGCCCTGTAAGCATCAGTCCTGAGCTCCTGCTCCTCATACTCACCTTACTTCCACCTGATCACTGTGGGCTGGAAACATCTCCCTCTCCCATGTTCAGCTGTTCACCCTAAAAGGAGCAGCCCCACCTGAGCCACTTTTAGCTCAAAGGGTAAAAACACCAGCTAGATGAAAAAAGCCAGATATTTCCCATTAAGCCTTTATTCTACCCTAATGTTAAACATCTTTCTGCCTCTGTAATAGCTGGATTTGCCCCACACTCAACACACAGAGCCACTTACATGGACGTGAGTATTCACCAGACTTGAGATCATTGCTCTGATGTGCTCCTAGTGCAAAGCACTGCAAAGGAAATATTTTGGATTGTTTTCTGCCTTTGATTTAGTGCTTTATTTCTTTGCCAAATGTCTTTGTTTCCATCTGGGGAAGTTGCATTTGCAAAGAGAAGGGCCTTGACAAACACTAAAGAAAAAAGCATGGCCACAGCTTCCTCCTGGGTGCTCAACGATATAGCTAAGCCATGACCCACAGTTATGAAGAGCAGTTGCCCACCTCCATCTGATCATGCCAGAAGCTACCACCAGAAATCAGGGAGCTCCCTCCTACCTCACTAACACCTTATTGCTCATCTTGTTCTTCTCTAGTCCCTTGTTTGTAAGAGATGTCTACCGTATAAAATGCAAATGAAGGCTGGAGATTATTGACTCACCAAGTACACTGAAGCAGATTCCTTACTAAATCTCACAGTAAATTTACAGGTAATACAGAATCTGCCTCTTCCCAAGATGAACTTGAAATTTTTCAACTAATCTCGAATCTTGACTTTCTTCTGAAAAACAGAAATAAACTCAGCTGTACAAAACAACCAGTGGCCTCTAAATTTGAGTGGTAAGCTGGGATTTGAAGAGTTCTGGATTTTTTTTTTTCCTTTGTATTATTAAAGCCAGGTATTTTAGTTTGGATCTCTCACATTCTAGAGGGGTGTTTTAAAAAGCTACCTTCTAATAGACCATGGTCATGTCTGTTGTGGCATAGGGATGCAGAACTACAGGTGGGAGCAATGCTGAGGAAAGGGATACTTGGTTCTCCTTTTGAAATTTTTGCAATTTTTTGCATAATTAGAAAGTCATTTATAACACCAGAAACTTGATCTCACATGTCCAAAATGCACCTAATTGCTGAAATGTAGTCAGTTTCTCTCTGAGAAAAGGGGTTATAATTTAACGAATTGAAGTGCAGCAGCTCCAAATAGCAGCAGTAGAGAGGGATGCAGAGAGTGCAAATATTGGAAATGCTGGAGAGCTTCCAAATGCTTGGCATTTAAAAAAAAAAAAAAAGCCACATGGCACAGCAGATTATAAAGCCTCCTCTCTAGAAGTCAGAAATACAATTATTTTTTTTCAAAGTTGCTTGCAACTATAAAGCCAAAAGCTAAGAGTATTGGAAGAAGCAGGACAGGTCAGTCCTAGCAAGACCATGCCTTTTTTGTGAGATGCCGTTGAGAAAGGCAGCTGCCACAAATCGATCTGGTTTCAGTGCCCTCTGAGGAGCTCTGTGTATCCACCTCCCCTTGCTGGATTGTCTACGTCAGTTTTGTGGAGGAGTTGCAACGCTTTGATGAAAGCGAAGCCATTGAATTACTTGTGGTGATGACTCTGAACGTTAGACACTAAAAAGAAACAGAACAAGCTGGAAGAGACCTTCCCTGTAGTATCAGTTTTCCACTTCCTTATCTATATTGACTGCAACAAAGCAGTTTTGGATTATATGTTGTCTTATTATCTGCTATCCAAATACTTTCTGCAGTGTCCTGCAATTCCATCATGATTATGCCATCCTAATGGTGATGCTCCTGTAAACCACGTAGCAGAGATATCTTATGTTGATGCTCATCTTCTCACTATGTGTTTTCTGTCTTTGCATAGGCTGAAGCTCATAACCATAGCAACTGAATTATGCTGGAGTACACCAGGTTGACCAAGGGATTCTTCCTGACCTGAACTATTGTATTTTTTGAAAAAGCAAAGAAAGGTAAAACAAAACCTACTCCGAATTCTGCAAAGTAGCACAGATAAATTTGCCTTCAGGTAGCCTGAAAAGGTGAATTATCCTTGCACAAAAAATTGCTCATCCAAGTAGAGATCCAAGGTCTCTTAAAAGAATCTTGGTAGTCACAAGAATGAAGCCACCAGATGACCAAACTGGAATATGAATTAAAAAGGGTCTGTCCCCTTCTGGGTAGAGGGGGATGTTTTAAATATTCCAGAATACTTAGAACACTTCTCAAAATGATCTCTGAAAAAAAAAAAAAAAAACCATCTTTCTCTAACACACATCCTAAGCACATACCTAAAAAAGTAGCTAATTTAACTAGAATCATAGGGACTGGTTCTAGCTTCTTCACACAACAGCTGTGGTATATGGCCCCTGATCATACAAGACAGACTAGATCAAACATAAAGGGTTCTATGTGGCCATTTTTCTGCAAGTACCAGTATAGATGGCATGGTGAAGAGGGACTGGGAACTCTGGACAACCTGTACTAGTGTGTTTTACTATCACAGGACCCTTCATGACTGCTTTAATATCTTTTGGGAGAACTCCTTAAGCCCTATCTTTGGACCAGAACCCAGAAGACAAAACATTACTTAGCTCTTTACGTATTTTTTCCCTATCTTTCTTATTCCTCTGAACTTTACAAAACTATTGCTGCTTCTACTACAGAATCAATCTGAAGTAATTTTCAACCTCCTCATTTAAACTTACAAAAATAGATAAAGGGTGAGGGTAAAGGTAAGCAAAATACATTTTCCCTCTGGTGTGAGAGTTGCTAGATCATGCGGAAAAGAAGTATTTTAAGGCTTGCAAATAGAGAATGGGTAAGTACCATATATCACTGGTGTCACGCTTGTAACAAAAATTATTGTTTGGTACCTCAGAAGAAGAAAAAAGCTTCTCATGATGCACTTCATAGCACCTTCGTCCTAAGGCTGAAGAGACTGACTCAGTCCCAGATGTCAAGTGTCCTCTGCAGAGAAGTGTAGTGACTGTACAAGTGTAGTCCTTCTCTTTTAGTCCCAGTTACTGTGACGCTATTTGTACTAACAGAAGTGCTTAATCTATATGTTTAAAAAAATAAAATCAAATCTGTAAGCTATTTGTCTCGGTGTCATCGCACAATAGCCAGCTTTTGAGTACTTGAACAACTTCGCTCCCTGTGCTTCTTTAGTGGGAATCCAAGCAGGAGAGGGGGGAGAAGAAGAATACCGATAAACATTGATACAGGAGTGGCAGTAGGATCAACATGAAAAAGCTGGCATAGGATAATTAAGTATTTGTAGTACTTTGGTGCAGCAACTTCTGGTTTTTGATGTAAAAATGGTCAAAAAAAAGAGGAGATACAGACACATCAGAAAGTATGAGAGCAAGGCTTATCCCATTAGGAAGGAAAGTTTTGTCACTCTAATTTGGCAAGGTTGCATTTGGACATTTAAAAGGCAGCCTTTCTAGCAGCTTTTGTAGCTGGATTATACAGTGGAAGGTGCAGAGTACAGAACTTTTTAGTCAAAAGCTGCAACTTGCTATACTTACATGCCTGTAGTTTTCCAAGCTAAAAGAAATAGTCCTACAAAGTTCATTCTAAACCTGCTTCTCTCCTTGTTCAGGTTTAGACTATCTGAGCTGTCCAGCTGTCTGCCTTGGAATATGAACATTCAGAAAAGGTTTCTGAAATATAAGCAAAGTCTCCACATACTTAAAGTTTATTTAATATAATTCTACCTGTCAAGTGAGATGCTTTTTTATTTTCAAACTAGACAACGTTTCTCATCGCCATACATGAGTTACAAACAGTGAAATAAGGAATCAGCAATAATCTTGAAGAACGCTATAAGACTAGATACAAAGTCTTCATCATTTCAGCACTAAGTGGTATGATTTTTAACTACCAAAAGACAAACTGGTCCTAATTTTCTAGAAGAAATTCCCATAGGGAATTGGTTATTTACTAGCAAACAGAAGAAAATTATTCTTAATTCTTTAACCATGGTAGCAGTCACTTTAAACCAAAGATGATTTTAGAAGTGCCTGTCTTTCAGATATCAGAACACGGTGCTATTTCTGATAGATTATGGGTTTTATGCATCTCTGCCAGCACACTTGGGGAGGTCTGGAGGGGATGTTGTTCCTCTGGTAAATGTTTTTAACCGTATATGGTTTACTTTTCATAGGAGGAGTGATGGCTGGGGTTTGTTTGGGCACTAATTTTAATGTGGCTTGTAAGAGTGGGGTTTGACCTTGCTACTGACAGAGTGGAGGTTGGCCACTCTGTGTGCACAGAGGGCTTTGAGCAGGTACAGAGCATCTGCCCGGCATCCCTGCGGGAACACAGCCTTGGTACCTAAGAGCTATGAAGCAGTTTCACAACTTTGCCCTGCAGGGATTCAGGTGCGCTTTTCAGTCTTTTCCTATGTGTACTTGAAATGTGAAAGCCTAAAAAACACAGCACAAGCCTCATCCAAAAGTCCTTGCTTTTCACCTGGAAAATCAAGAGCTAGGCTTAAGTTTGTCAGCAACTCCAGGCTGAGCAAAAAAGGCAAATAAGGGCCTGTTTGTAGGCACCAACATGAACTGGACCCTTTTTGCCTCGAAGCCACACACTGCACAGCTTTACCACTTCCTAGACATGTTTCGTAGCAAGTTATTTAAATTTCTCATTAAAATTTGGAGAAACAAAAGTAAATGTCAAAGTATGCATCTTCTTTCATTTGCAGTGTTGCACTGAATTTATTTTTAAAGCCTCACAACCAAGGAATCGAAAGAATGCCATGTTCTCTTTGAAGCACATGGAAAGTGCACATATTAACAAAATATTCAGAGTTGTCTCTAACCAAGAATTATTTACTGAAAAAGTTAGCAAAAGACTTTGATATTCCAAGAATTGTTCAGTTTAGTAAGAGCAAGTGACTAAAAGAATCAAGAAAAAAATCCCATCAAAATTCACTCTCCGTTTTTCACCTCTAGATTGGAGACTGTAATGCTGTATTTTTATTTCTGTGATACCTATATAGTGCAGTAGCCAATAATACATAATTCTACAGGAAGTTGGTGCCTCAGACCATACATTGCACTAAAAAAACCCACTGCTGGACATCAGAGTTTAGAGTTTATTGGGTTTTTTAATATCAGTTGAGCTTGTCTTTCAAAAAATTACCGTTTCATTTAAGAAGTGTCACTGTGAGGCTTAATACTTGCTCTTACAAGACACCTGTATAGCAACATTAACACACAGAACATCTGAAATAGCCGTTTGGGTGGTTAAAAATCAGACTTCAGGGCAGGAGACATTTTTTAAAAATAGTAATAGTTTAGTGTCCATTGGTTTTGTCTTAGGAACAAGGAGAGATAACTTCATTTTCTAGGGCAGATCCTCACAGGGATTAGCAGGGTGCTTATGGCAAGACTGGGAGTACAGAGGTATGAGCGTCTGCTCCAAGTGACTGAGAAGGGAGTGGGGATTCATTTTTAGTGTTACACAGTCCAGACCTCCAGCAAGCCCTCACTCTAAACCCAAAAGCCATCTGAGCAAAGCTTTGCAGAGGCTAACTTTTTTATAAAATGATGTATGTGACAAAGTTTTGCTTCACCAAAGTATTCCAGATGGCTCTCTTGGGAAGCATTAAAGGGATGAAAAGAGGCAACGCTGCTAGGAGGTGGAGGATCCACAGGACAGATAGGAGCCTTTTCCCTTTTGCTCTGTGAAGTGACGTGACTGGTGCCACAGTATCAGAAATGCTGCAGAGCGCCCTAACTCCCACTCCTGTGTTTTAACTGGCGCATACCATTTAAAGATTAGGCTCCCTTCAAGGCCCTTCCTTTTGTAGTGCACGGTTTAGTCATGAGTATCCACTAAATCTGGTGGAAGTGTCAGTTTGAGATAGAACAGTCAGGGTTCTGCAAGTTTCTTTTTGAAACAACTTCAGGCTGTGCTTCTAAAGGATTGACAGACTGTAGCGTTAAAGAAGCTCCCCTGCCCTAATCAACTTTGTAAAAAGCCATCGAAACGTATTCCAGTATAACTTTGACCAAGAGCTTTGAGCTCTATGTGATGAATAGTTTCCCACTCACTCTGCAGATGTAGGCAAGAAAAAAAACAGAAAGAATAGCTTTATAGACCTGTCACACTAATCTTATCATCTTCTTATAACGCAGTCAAATTCAAAATAGATTTCAACACAGACTGCTGGGAACCTGACTATAAATTTTTTTTATTCCATAAGAAATTCCTTAATTGAATTTTTAAGAGAAAAAAAAGAAGAAGAAGAAATAAAATCAGAGCTTTTTTCTTGCCATGCAAACCCCCTCTTTTTAAAGCCCTGTTTCTCCATCCCTCTTTGCAAAACAACACATACATTCTTTCACACTGGGAGTTAAGAAGTATATTATTTATTGTAGTCAGGAGTTCCTTTCTTGGTATCCTGGATATGAGCTCATGCCATATCAACAACCAACAATAGCTATTGTTCCTGGAGTTTTAAGGAAGTTTCTGTACCCTGTTTCCTGAACACAATATGTAAACTAATACATACAAAAAGGTGTTTCATATTATTCCAGGTACATTAGTCCCCCTCCATGTCAGCCTGCTAGCAATCTTTTTCCCAGAGTCGGAAGAGTAAATGTATGCTTGTGTTTATCCATTTGTGAATGGAAGCAGGTACTTCCGTCATAAACTACATGGAGTCAGAACCCAAAGAAACACAACAATGTGTTTAATTTGGAAAGAGCATTTTCTAGCTCTTGGCTATTAAAACGGGCTGCCCTGATGGGTTAGTTCCCCAGATAAATCATCACTTCTATGGTGTACTTCATTAAGAAGGCTGAAAACCTCCAGCTTCATACACATCAGAAAGGCTGATGCCTGTTATCATGTAACAGCGGTATCTCCCAGCAAAGGCGATGTTTACTAAACGGAGTGGTTGAGCTGTGACCTATTTCTCTGCCAAATGCTCAGGCCTAATATTCATACACATGTAGATATGCATGTAATACATGTATACCTTGTTCTGCATAAAGTCTACAGTTGTGCTGGAAAGATGGGGTGAACATCTCTAGGGTGCACAGCAAACACATGAACCTTCTTAGAATGCAAAAGCAGAATATCCCAGTGTGGCAGAACAGGGCAGATGTGCCTTTCAATTTTACCTCTTGCAATGCTACTGCCTTGCAATACTGCATATTTCTGCCAGTGAAGGCAAAACCTGTTGGACTTCTCGTCACTGTCACACAGTCTTCATCTTCTGGAGGAGGGACAAGGCATTCCACTTGCACCAGTGTATCTGTAGGCAGTAGAGGTTGCTATCTTTTTCTTATCCTGCTAAAATGCTAGCCAGTCCTCAGACCAAACAAATTAGGGGTGTTTCTGTGGGTTGCAGTGAATGCTTGCAATCTCAAATCACATCTGGCTGGCTCTACTACATGCAAAGCTGCACAAATTTCTCTGTGTAGTCCCCACACAACTGTCCCTCTTACGCTGTGTCTCACCCGTACATTCAACTGTTCATTCAACATACTACAGTGACAGACTCACACAAGGGCTGAGGTGGGAAGGCACCTCTGAAAATCATCTCACCCAAGCTCCTTGCTCAAGCAGGGCCACCTACAGCACACTGCCCAGGACCATGTCTAACTGGATTTTTAATATCTCCAAGGATGGAGACTCGACTGCCTCCTTGGGCACCCCCTTCTAGTGTTCAGGCACCTTTACAGTAAAAAAGTGGGGTTTTATGTTTAAGTGGAATTTCCTGTGTTGCATTTTATGCCCAGTGCCTCTTGTTCTGTCACTGGGCATAGCTGGGGAGATTCTGGTTCCACTTTACTACAGGAAAGAAGTGGCTGATTTTACTGCTAAGGTTCTGCTATGCACCTACGCATTTCCCCATTGCCTGCTGGAGCTCTGCCCCCTCACGTTAGTTGCCACAGAGACATCCAGTAGAAAACACATCCCACAATGGCCCTGGTTATGGTGCTACTGGAGCTCCACAGTGAGCACAGCTCGTGAGAAGGAGGATAGAGGAATATCCCACAGTGTTAGGTTGAGCAGAATGACACAGATGGAAGTTCCTCTCAGTGACATTGCTGTTTTTACTTTAGGGAACTTCATCCAGATCCCTCCTTCCAGGTATCAGTTATCATGGTAAGCCCTTACCTTCAGTCCTCCCAGGTTAATCACTACTACATTTACAATGCAACACTCTAGGAGACTGTTTTCTGGTGAGGACTGATGACCATGATCTGAACCTTGAAATGCGGCAAGAAATAAAGACATGATAAAGACATTAACAATGTACGGTTTAATATATCAAGCCTGGGCAAGCCAATTAGGACTGAATAGAAAGTAAGCTAAATCTTCTCCCACAACTCTAATCCTTTCTGTAGGGTTTGAAAGGGAATAAAAAGCTGCTACTGCTTTAAAAGTTACTTTCATGGTCATTTTTATGTTTTTATACTAATACTCATGCTCCTGCCAGGAGCACAAATGAAAGTGCTGAAATACCCCACAGCCTTTCCTGTAAGATTTACAGACTAATTTTACAGATCTAACAAGTTTGAATTATTTGGACAGGATTCAAATAAGCTCGTAAATTTGGGAGTACCTCTCTGAATCCAATATGAGATCTTTACTATTTGAATTTCCCTCCATCCTATGGGAGCCACTGTATATTGTTGCACTTTTACTTCATGTTCTATTTCAGGGTTTAACACTGGCTCTTAGATCTTTTATTTCCAGGCAGTCTGTTCAACAGTGTCCAGCTGACTCCTCCGATTGCCGCTATTCTCAGAGCATGAAACCGTAAGTGCCCTTGGAAGAGCAGAGTGAGGGCAGGCAGAGGTATGTACACCCCGGTGAAGTTCGGGATGGTTTGTCTGTACTTCAGCTGCACTTCCATTTAAGATTTCAGAGAACTTCAGAGAACAGTCTACTTGTGAGAAAAAATGAGGAAGGGAAATGAAGAAAGGGAGAGTCAAACAGGAAGATGAGACCGTGTCCCACCACCAGCAGCCTCTTCAGTCCTGTAACACGGGATTCCCTTTCATACACCCACACAGGAAGAACTAAGGATGGGACTGCAGTCCCTAGAACAATCCAGAAAAGACATTTTAATGTAGAGAATTACCCTCCCCAGTGTCTAAATTATGCCAAGGATCTCCCCATTTCTCCTATAAAATTGGAAGAACAGAAGGCAACTTAAAGCCCCTCTATCCTTGAACTGAACTTCTTAGTTTTAGTTCATCAGGCTAGAGCTGAATATTAAATGAAACATTTAATTCTCCATTTTCTCATTCCACCAAAAACTGGAAGTGAAAAATTGTCAGAATTAATAATCAAAATCTACACAAAGAGGAGTTTAATACATATATATGAACTGTGCCCTAGTAGGCAACATTGCTGCTATCAATTGCTCCCTGGCAATGAATAACAAATTAATCTTCTGATCATCATCAGCTATGTTTTTACTCTGAGTATGTCATAAATTCTGTTCCCAAAACCAGCGGGGACCTGATCTTGCAAACGTTTTGGAACACTTTAAGTTTTGACCCTAAATATATGTTACTTAACCCCCATTATTCCATCTTGTTAAAGAATAACTGCAATGGAGCAGCTTTAGAGTATCTGCGAATGTGGGTGTTTGTGATGTTAGTGTGTATGTCTGAAAAAAAAAATCTGTGTTAATATAGATATTTCTCAAGTGTAAGTGTTGAAGTAAAGGAAAAAATTATTTTAAAAAATTCTTAGATAGACATGCAAAGAAAAAATACTAGTCCTTGTCTTTCTTCACGCATTTTTTACAATGTAGGTTTTAAGTAACAAAATCCTTAATCTCATTAACTTAAAATCAGGTGTCTTTTTTGTCATTTAGCAAAAAAAAACAAACCCAAAACATCTTTTGGGGGTCTAAACTTAGATACTGTATTTTTACATAGGCTTAGAAAGCCAAAATCTAAAAACATTCCAAAGGAAAAAGGTTAAGAAATAAGCAACTTCGCCCTTTTTGCTCTGCTTCCACAAGCCTCACCACCATGCGTACACACACGCGCACACAGACGTCTGAGTGCACTTGCACGTGCACACACACACACACACAGAGTTTAAGGACGGACTGGCAGCTGAAAGCAGCTATTCCATACAAGCAACGTTACAATAAAACCTGTAGAAAAGAAGACTGCAAGGGAACTAGAACTTTGAGCTTAGAAAGGCATTTTAAAATATTTTCCACTCAGCTATTAATATTGCATTAAAAAAATAATAGTTTTAGCTCAAATTCACATGTTTCAAAGCTCACACAGCTCTAACACTGAGGTTATCTTGTTTGGCATGAGAACAGCTCATGTCTACATTAAAGCTGGAAGCTTAAAAGTGACATAAACAGGCCTTTTTCTATAAAGATAAAAGGCTAAGCTTTAAAGAATTTTATATTTATAGATAAACGTTTCCATAGTAATCATTACAGTGAAACTTGCTGTTGTCAGCAATCCTTTGCATACAAAACTGGCTTATATTCAAATGAGCCGGAATCACAGAATCAGATCCCAGCTGCTACCTGAAAGCAGGGTTTACAGAAGAAGCGGGACTGGGACTCTCCGGAGTGGGCAACTGCCCTGATTTTGATCACCTCTCTGCTCCTTTCTGCCCTACGGGCCAATATATGTAGAACAGGAGACACGATGTAGGAAACAACTTTGCAGTGCACAAAAACAATTCAGGAGACCCAGGTGTCCTTTTCCATCTCCAATTTTTAAGTCTCAGTGGTATGAATACAGACAAATTTAAATAGCATGAGACAAGCAACGAGCAGAAAGCTGGGTCATGTGACAGTGGTGTGGTTTTCCCCTCACCTATTCCCTGCAACTTGGATTCTTCTACAACACAGCACAAATTCAATCCCTGCTTTGGGAAAAATGTCCGTTTCTTGTTACTTTGGGTGAAATCTCTTTCCCTTAGCCATCAGTGAAGCAGGATTTCCCCCCTAGTGCTCAGCAAAGGACTGTATAAATATTGTCCCGCTGATGAGCCTTGCTGGATTAGGACTGCCTTCTCATTACATCTCCTGCAACAGGCAGACTAACATTTAAAATTATGGAAGTGATTTAAAGTAACGAGGCTACAGTAATCATGTAAGATAAGACTCAAACTGCATGTTTCTGGAGGTTTCTACAATGCCCTGAAGTCAATTAGGTTTTAATTAAAAAAAAAGGGGGGGGGGGGCGATGTGAAGTCTTTCAGTCTATGAATTTTTAAAGCACCGCTAGTGAATTAAACAAAGGAAGGAAAATATCACGCTCCCTTTTTTACAGGTGGCAAGATGAAGGGGAGAGAGGTGAGGTGACTTACTCAGGGACAAAGTGGTAAGTCAGTAGTGCCTGGCACAGAACCAAGCCTCCTCACTCGGAGATTACATCCTGCTCACTCCTTGAAGTCCAGAAGAAGGGAAAGAAAAATAGTGAAGAGAGCTGTTCGGCTTTGAAACGAGAACGCTGTGTGTGTGAGCCCAGAGGCGTATGAACATATGCCATGAGAGAGATGCAAGTAATACTCCCTGATCAGCAACAACAAAAAACTCCCTCCTCCACATATTTTCTTTTTTTTTTTTAAGAAAAGGCAAACCAGGGAGGGGGATAAGTCTGAGTGGTTTGCAATTAATATACAAATGTTTCCATTGTAATCAGCGCGCTAATACCCATCACTGTCAGCACCTCTTTCCAGGGAGGGTTCGCTCGCTGTGACTCTGGGCACAGGATGCTTTGACAGAATCACAGTCACAGAATCACAGAATGTTCGGGGTTGGAAGGGACCTCTGGGGATCACTCAGTCCAACCCCCCTGCCGAAGCAGGGTCACCCAGAGCAGGCTGCACAGGACCTTGTCCAGACGGGTCTTGAATATCTCCAGAGAAGGAGAATCCACAACCTCCCTGACACTCACAAGAGTTTACTTTCATAAGGTGCACGCACATTCAATAGTTACTTCACCCAGGTTTTTATGACATCTTTGGAGACATTTCTCCAGTTGTTCGGCTTCTGCAAAGCTACTGAAGCCTGGGACTCAGCTGGCAGAAAAGTAGCCTCCAATAAACAACGAAACTCTCCTGGACGGGGGGATGTTTGTGTTAACACCTAGCAGAAGGGAGGGATCGGGGCCGGGAAGGGTGGCCGCACCTCAAAGAGGTTGCCCCTGGCAGACGTGGGTGCCCCGCAGCCCGTGCCACCCGCAGTCGGCAAGCTCTGCCCAGGCAATGGCTGCCTTGGCCGCCAGCAGCCCCGGGAGCTCGGCAGGACAGCTCGTGGCTGGCCGGTGTTCTCAGGTGCTGACGTGGAGCATCGGAGCCTGTGTTAAGTAGGGAACGAGATTAGAAATGCTAAAAGAAATTGGAGAGCCTGTGCTTCCCTGGCCGGCACTTTCGCAGGTTTGGTGCAGCAGTAGCCCCTCAGTCTCTTTGCTTCAGGAAAATACTCTTAATCAAATTACTTCTTTTAAAGATATCACGTCCCTTGTGTTGTGCAACACCGGCTACCTCGCTTGCAGGACTGTCTCTTTCGAAACAGTTCTGTTCAAATCTCTTTTGGTACGCAGGCTCCTTGTGATATAGTTTAGATTTTTATCCTAGCCAGAAGTGTCTCAGTGGAGATGTGCATAGCAGGGTGTCCCCATCCAAATACCAGTTTTTCCTATGAGATGCTCAGCAGCAAACCTGAAGCATTTCTTCTCCCCTGCTCTCCTTATGTCCCCTGTGTAACTGAGGATCAAAACACCAGAGAGGCAGGGTAATATTGCAGTGCAATTGTGGTACTTACTAATTATCTGCCCTGAGCCAAGACCTAGGGAAGTCCGTGGGCTTTGGATCAAGCTCTACCACTGGACAGCAACGTTATTTATATTTTTGGCATTTCTGCAGCACATGCCATCCCAGCATGGGATGTTTTACAGGAACCAGTTAAGACCCACAGGTTTCTGGTGAGGAAGAAAGCCGGCCATTTTAGAGAGGAGTAATACATTCTAAGGCAGATCTTTTGCTGTATGCTGCTCAGGAGATCATGAAGAGAGATCTGGGAATTCTCAGTCCTTGCTGCACTTCCACTCTCCGTGGCCACTTATTATACAAATCCACAGCGGATGTCGAAGCGGTTCTCTCTGAAGCCATTCCCCCCTAACACACACGTTCTGGGAACTACCCGCCTTCCTGGCTGTATCTGTGGGCATGTTGTCTGTGCACGCCAACAGCTTCTAAATTCACACCGCAAATGCAACTGCACACCACCTCTGTGAGTATATGCACATACACTCATCACTGTAAAGATTACTTCTCTGTTTGCCAGCCATTATTTATCACACAGTAGGGTGTGACAGACCACTGGTTCCTCTCAATTGCTTTGAACAGGATATAAACGCGATTACTTGCCCTGTGCCTTGGCAAACGGTGATTTTTGCATCGTTGCAGTAGTTCTGTGTGTGTGTGTGCGCGTTCACACGTGGGGGGTGTGTCAGAGGCACATAACTTTGGAGAAGAGCAGGCATTTCAGTGAAATGCCCCGAGATTCCACTCTAATCTCTTGTTATTGTGAGTTTTATGAAATAAATTCTGCACTGAAATTTTCCGTGTGTGGTCTCAATGCAAGATAACATATTACAGAAAGTTTGAGGGAAAGTCTGCTTAAACACTTGATATTGAGAGAGTAGGATGGAAAACACTTTTGCTGTAAGTTTCAAATGTCATTTGAAAAAAAAATGGCCAAAATTAGAAACATCAAACACTGTTTCCTTCAGTTTTTATAGCCCCTGTTGAAAAAACAAAGTCTGAGGCAAATTGGCCAAAGTGTTTTTAAATGACCACATTTGCAGATGCTGATTACAGACAAACTGTGCCATCCACATTCCGGAATATTTCAGGACTCTCAGACAATATTGCAAGGGAGTTAAATGGACTTATTTCACCACTGTTTTTGATGGAGCAATGCATAATTACGGACAGAATAACGAAAGAGTCGACTGCTCCAAAATGCCATCTTAAATTATTTGAACAAGAGGTGAGCCAATATATAACTTCACACAGCACTTTATAGTGGCAGAAATGCCAAGAGTATCCTACTCAAATATAGGGAAAGATGCAATTCCCACTTATGTTCTTTCTATTTCTTGATTTTTCCAGCTCCTTTTTTTCCTCCCCATGAATTGCCTGTCGCCCCCACCATCCTCCTTCACCTTCCCACACAGATCCTTTTTTGTAAGTAACTGTGGAACGTTCCAGCTACGCTGTGAGTTAATGCAGTTCGATAGAGGGAGAGGCAACATCAGGGAGTCAGAGACTGGAAAAGTTAAGGGGCTGAGTCTCTGGCTTCAGTTCAATCGATAATCGCTGTGCATCTGGCCCCACGTTTCTCTTGCACAATTAACTCTGCCACATTGCGCATACCTTGTCTTTCACATCAATTGGGCAAAAAGTAAACTTGCTGTTTGAATCCTAATTGTGCAGGATAGTGAAAAAGGTCTCCCTGGTGTCAGCATAGACACAGAGATTCAGTACAATGGGCCCGAATGGACCACGGGTTACAAAGGTTTAATTTGCCATGCACCTTAAATAAGCTAACAGTTGCAGTAGGAGCCTTTTTTCCCCTTGTATGACAACTTCAGGCCCTGCCGAGAAGAAAATGCCCATAGCCAGCAGAGTTGAAGACCAGGCAAATAATATCCAAATGAAAAGTGCAGGATGAGTGGGGCTGGGCTGCTTTGTTTGTTGTTGTTTTGAGAAACCAGCTAACTAGACATGGGCCAGGCACTGCCTGCATGCCGCCATAGCTACCTCAGTATTTTGTGTAACTGTGGAGTCATTTCCACTGCAAAATGAGTAAATCTTTCTCACTCCAGAAATGACCACAAACCTTACAGAAGGCACATGTGCTTTGGTATGGAGGTGCTTTACGCTGCTCCAGGTTATGCCCAAAGCAAAGCAGGGTAAAGCAGTACGGGCAGTGTTGGAAGTGCTCGAGGCACAGTCTTTTCATGCCCACCCTCCACTTTACATCACTAATCTAAATGCCAACCAACCTAAACCCTTACCAGGGCTAAAATTAAAGCAGTACAACGATTTGCACCCAGAAGAACCTGATCAAGTTTCAAAATACATCAATTTCTCGAAATGTGTCCCCACCAGCTCCAAGTCCCACCCCAAGCCACGAAACTGAGCCTGCGGGAAGTCAGCAAGGCTGAGCGAGCCCCTCCCCACCTGGAGTAGCTTCCCCCTCTCTCACTTCAGTGTGAGCCAACCGCAGTGGCAGTGCCAGCTTTCCTACAGTCCCCAGCAGGACAGTGCCACCAGCCCCCCTGGGAGGCTGAGCACCCCCGAAGCCGTAGGACCAAGCCCGGTACGTGCCAGTGCAGCCAGCCTTCTGCAGCACAGCCTGCCTTCAGCCTCACCCCCACTGTCCACAAGAGATCTGCAGTTCCAGAGCTGCCAAGGCTTGGTTCACTCACGATACTGTAGGACAAAAGGTTGGTTAAGGATATTTAAGCTTGTTTGGTTTCATCATCACCAACAGCACGGAGAAGAGAGTGGGGGAGCTGCCGTTAGTTGACAATTATAGCATGCTAAATTGCACGCCCAGCGTTAACTTCAATGGCTACCATGATCCACGATGGTAACTCTACCTTCTCTTCTTCTCTATCAACTCAAGACAAAAAGCTACATAAAGTTTTGCAAGTATAATTTAAAAGCAGGCTGAACGACATCTCCCAGTTCCAGCTCGAAGTATGAAAAAAATACACATACGTGTACCTGCATACATACATACAACTTCGTTCTGGCTTTCCCTTATTTCTTACCTCCTTTATCTTTCCCTCCGTCGATTCAACCACAAGGCAAAGGTACGGTTCACCTGACTTTCCAGTGCGCTAGAGTCAGATGTCATCTGGTATCCACCCCAACAAATATTCTAATGGTCTTTTGTCTGAATTTGTTCCTCATTAAATGTTCTTGTACACATTGCAAAATCATGCAGAGAGGAATGGAGCAAAGGAAAACAAGTGATGAATTTGATGGCTAAAGTGATCTTTTACTTTGCTGTCCAAATCAAACACTATTTTTTCCTCCAATTTTACATTCCATTTTTCCTCTAATTTTATTCTACCTGAATGAAGCCTTCCTTCATTTTTTTGAGATAATTATTTTTTAACTTATGAATGTAAGTGAAATTTAAGATAACAAAGCAAAGCACTTCAAATAAAAAAGTCAAAACATTTCTTTTTGATATTGAAATTTCAATTTTTTTGACAGATTTGTGAATTTGTTTCTTCTGGAGCTAAATATACAAAACTGGTAAGAAGTTTCACTGCAGAAATTCTGCCCTGCTCTGAAGAGAAGTTGTTTTGCATGCGCCTGCATTTCTGCATGGAAAGAGAAGCCATTTAGCAAACTAGGACAACGTTTGGAGCTGACAGCATTGCCCCTTGTGATTGCCACTGTTGGCTGCTGCCTGCCTGGAACCATTTTGCTGAGCATCATATAATCTCCCAGCATCGTTGCCAGGGTGCCCAAGGCTTGGGGGTCTAGAGCTTGGTGCAAGCATGAAACGTTGTTCATACTCAGTTTGCACCAGGCAGTAACAGCAACATTCACGCAGAAAAGGAAAAACATTTACAGACTGGAGTAATAGTCTAGCAAATCCCCATCAGATTATTTTTCCTCCTTCCCCGAATAAATGAAACCAAACAAAAACTGCTGTTCGTCATCATGTGTTCAGAGACACAGGCCACTTTCTCAGCTGGAGCGCAGCAGAGCTCTCCTGGCCCTCAGTGCAATGGTGCTGATTTATGTAAGCGAGGCACATGGCCCACAGTTTATGTTACACACCCCAAATCCCATCTAGACTTGATTTTGCTTTTTGAAGCCCACAGAAATCCACAAATTAACACCCTTTAGCATTATTCACTTTGAGTTTGTCAGTTTTTCTGCAGTAATCGATTAACAGTTGTTTTCAAGCTAGGGTTTATCTCTTGTTGGCGGATATATTTATGACATGGTTACACCTACAAGAATATATTAGAAGTTTTTTAAGCAACTTGGAACTACAAAGGCGAACCAGTGCCTTGCAGTTTCTACAATCTTTGATGTCAGTAGGAGACTGCATTTACCAAAATGAAGCAAGAGATTTCTGTTTTCTGTGATTAAAGCAATCCAGGTTAAACTTTTAAAGAAGCCGAGCCAGCACAAGCAACTTTGACGTACAATTTTAAAATGTTCAGAAATATTAACAGAGTGCCATGCATAAAACTTTTACCTGCATATCTCCCCCTCGATTAGCTTCTTTTTCTGAGAGAGAGAATGCTGTTTCTTAAGTAGCATCCAGTTGAACAAAGGAGAAACAGAGCTTGAACTGTGCGCTCTGGGCACCCGAATCTGATGCAACTCACTTTCATCTCGGTGTAGCTTATCTGGTAGGCAGACTCAATGGAGGCATGAATTCCTAAGGATAAGTTATATTATACAGCACGTGACTGGATTCAGCCAGCTCGCCAGTGATGAATTTGCCTTCTCTTCCAGAGTTGTACTCGCTTTTAAACAGAAACCTTCGCAAACAGAATTCGTCTGTCAGTGTAATCTTTACCATAGTTAGACACGATGCAAAAAAAAGGATACAAATATGCAAGTTACAGACCCACAGTCCAGCCTGCATGTCAAACTAGATAAATCTGATGGCACTCATGCATGTAGATGCGTACATAAACCACACGAGACCTGAGGAAGCTTATCTTTCATGACACAAGATTGTGACTCGGGAAAACAAAATTTGATTCCCAGCCTTGCCACTGAATTCTTCTGTGACTTGAGGTAACTCGTGTAATATCTTCGGCTCTCATTCACTTATGTAGAAAAAAGAGTTCTTTGGGGGCAAGGGCTGTCTTCACTGCATGCTTGCATATTGCCTAACGAAATAGCTCTGATGCGAGTTGGAATTTAGTCATGTCACAAATAAGTTACCGACAGTTCTTTCTTTTTAATGCCAAAAATGGATCACAATGAGGGCAGTGCTGGACAAATACTGTAATTAAGGAACAATATGTTTCAGGTTTCGTTTTCTCCTGTTGTAATAAATACTGCAAACACTTGTCTTACAGCAGTAGTTCAAAGCATTCCAGATTGCAGTGAGCTACTTCTCTGTTTGGGGGGATATCAGTATAATATATGCTGGTATTTTATAAGGGCTTTCTTCAGACATGCAGAAATTTGAGACAGAATTCATCAACACCTTTTCTCCAACTGCCAACGCAGAGCTGTGGCTGGGAGATGTGAAATATTCTGTAGCAGCTAGGGAACAGAGGACCTAAGTGGGGAAAGCAGTCGAAACTGCATGGCGGTGCACTGACTATAAAGCCCATGCCCAATTCACATCAGGCAACATTCATCTAGGTTGCATTTAAGTCAAGTGGCATTATTTCAATATTTCTTCTGGAAAGGCAGCAACTTCATTAAATGTGACGCTGCACTTTATCCACCATCACTCTTGTCATCCTCCTCTAGGAAACACCCACGCCCCCGTGCTAGAGAAAGCTGCAGAGCCAAAGACCCTCGTTGCCCATTAACTACTGAGAAGAGACCAAGCACTACTTTCCAAGCTCTGTGTCACGATTATTTACCGCACAGACCTCTGTTCTTAAATATGTGTTTTAATTTCCTACAATCACAGCTCCTACCATGATTATGTGGAATTCCATTTATTCTATTTGCTCTGTTTTAAAAGGGATGAAGTCATCTGTGCTGGAAACTATGACCTGATTGAAAGTACTGAAATGCTGCAATGTCTCAGACACAGCTCTGGCACATGAAGAAGTATAAATTAAACTCTTCTGCAGACATTTGATCTCTTACTATGAAAAGGGATATTGTGCTTCCTCTGTTTAACAGTATTCTCTGTGCACTGTGAAAAGAACCCTGTTTCCACTTTTTTTTCCTTTTTCTCCTTTTTTTTTTTTTTTTTTTTTTTTTTTT